>Ga0206129_10004094_pt1 | contig 16320 bp, 10 predicted proteins | sample Helgoland_Spring_8_FD_148616 | JGI IMG/M metagenome (GOLD analysis project Ga0206129, IMG submission 148616) | Pelagic subsurface seawater microbial communities from Kabeltonne, Helgoland, North Sea - Helgoland_Spring_Bloom_20160502_2 | ecosystem: Environmental > Aquatic > Marine > Epipelagic ...
CCTTCGCTCGCGAGCCTCGGTGAGAGACCAAAATAGTTGAGCATATAGTCGTGCGCAGCCAACGGCACGTTATAAGGGTTATGCAGCACCACCGTGGGCTGAAAAAGCGCTTCGACTGTGCGGTCCGCTTGCGTGCCAATGGCTATCCCAAAACTGAACATCGCAATGGTCGGGCTGATGCCGGGCGTCTGCGCAGTGCCCGGTGTCGGCGTCAGCTCCCCTGCTCCACCGGCAGCGAATACATCCTTCAAATCGTAAAAGGCCTTCAACTTTCCCCAGGTCGGCGACTTCGTGGTGTAATTGTTATTAGGTATCCCATAGGCAGTGAGATCAACCCATGGTGTCGTGTCGCCAAGAGCAACGCTTTCCAGCTTGCTGGTCAGGTCGGTTCTGAGCCCGCCATCGCGGGCATTGGTCAACAGCCCGAAATTACTGGCCGACAGTGCCTGTGCGTTGGCTTCGAGCTGCGCGGCATCCACACCGCTGATCAGTGGCAATTGAGAGAGCCCGCTCACCTTCGCCAGACCGGGATCGCTGGGGTCCAAGCTGTCGAAGCCCAGCGCGCGTAAACTATACTGCCCACCCAGCACTTCAGCGCCTTCAATACTCGTGGGCGTGGGATCAACCGTCGGTAGCGCAATTCCCACATCCGCTTTTTCCTGTTGACCGGATACCCAATAGGCAAAGCCATCACTTTCGTCCGCATCCATATACACAATGGGCGCTTCGACATAATCAGCGGCATTGGCTTTATTCGCAAAAGGGCTGGCAGGCAAACGGACACTGGGCTCCGCCAACACGTCGACGGGATCGAGCAGGTTCGTGCTGGTCTTATCCTGATTGCCACTGATCAACCAGGTCTCCAAATCTTTGGTCTGACTGGCTTCATCGTAGCGCCAGACACCCATCCACTGCGGGTGCTCCACACCATCGATGATATCCGGAGTGGTCGCATTGGTATCGTTGATCCCCGCAGTGGCGGTGCTGCGCTGATCGACACCGCAATGCTGCTGCAATTCCCCCAGCGCAGTGAGCGCCCCGGCAAGTGCATTTTGCTGCGCAATTAAGCGCGTCTTGGCGATTTCGGCGCTGGTCGTCTCGACCTGCACCAGCGTGGTCATCGACAGTAGCAGCAGCAGGACGAATGCCATCAGGCTCAGCGCAATGACCAGCGCGAAGCCATGCTGAGAGTGAACGCTGCGCGATTGATGCGGGAAGATGTGATTCGAATTCATTGACACGAGTATAATCAGGGGGGAGGTCAGGGTGCATCAAGCGACATCCATACTATGTACAGACGCTTTAATTGCAAACAAGGCCCAGTTCCGAAGAACGCTTTGCCATGCACACCCTTATCTTATTGCGCACAGTTACACCTCGGTCAACCACAGATTTCAAAAACAAAAGGTTCATCGTCACTTGTCGGGGAGGTCATTGATGAATGCTGGGGCCATTGATTTGTTATAGGCAGGGACGATCTCCGTGCCTTGCAAGTTCTGTGCGAGTGACCGGAATCATACGAGAGGCGTTGAACCGTTAATGGACGTTAATTTTTCATGGTGGATGGGCTTGATTTTGAATGAGTGCAATAAATTAGCAGCATTGATACGCAATTCGGAAGCTCTCGCCAGAATGGCGAGTCCTCTGATTAACATTCATTAACGTCCATCAACGGTTAGAAAACAGATCCTGAGATTGCTGGAAGGTTAGGGTTCATCCGCACCCAAGGGCATAATAACAAGCACGCTCGCCATGGGATTCGGTTGCGTCATGGGACTGAATCAGTGGTTCTATGCACCCCTTCCCCGGTAATCGACGAAGAACCAAAAAAAAGGTTCATCGTCGATTAGCGTGAAAGGTATAGCAAGGAAGCGGGATTGAAGTCCATGGAGGTTGTAACCACGCAAACATCAACGACATCAGAACCTAAGCTCCGTGCCTGACGCATTCTACGCGGTGAAACTCTACTTCTGTTGGCGCTGTGCTCAAAGACCAGCGCTTTATTATGCCCTTGGGTGCTAGCGCAAGCGGTTGTAAAAAAATACGTAGCCTCAGTAATATCTGCGGGCTCAATGCAGGTGATGCCATCGGAGATACGACTCGTGCTCTGTGCTTCTCCAGATGATTGACAACCGCTTCGCTAGAGGGCCCTGCGGGCGAGATTGGGGAGGTGATGGTTGCTATGTAATCACTTGAGAACAGAGTGTAGTCATGGATGATTGCACTGAATTAACTGGCACTATTATTGGCGCAGCAATGGAAGTGCATAATTATTGGGGGCCAGGACTCATAGAAAGTATTTATGAGAAAAGCCTACAACATGAGCTTACGCTACGAAACGTCGAGGTGAGGCGCCAGGTCAAGCTTCAGCTCAAATACAAGGATTTGGAATTAGATGACGACTATGCTCTAGACCTCATTGTTGATGAAAAAGTGATCGTCGAACTAAAAGTCGTCAAAGAGCTAGCCCCTATCCACGAGGCGCAACTGATGACGTATATGAAGTTAACAGACTGCAAAGTTGGATTACTGATTAATTTTAATGTGGTCCGCCTCAAGGAGGGTATCCGAAGGTTGACGCTACCAGAATAACAGTGCCCATCACACTCCCAATCTCCCCCTCTCTAGCGCAAGCGGTTGTAAAAAATTACGTAGCCTCAGTCAAAGAAGCTTAGTGCGAAGCCCGCTAAATCAGTGGTTCTATGCACCCACTCCCCGGTAAATGACGAAGAACCAAAAAAAAGGCTCAAGCCAAGCCACACAAAGAGACATGCAAGCACAAAGCGCCGCCTCAACGCTGCACCAGTGCATCGAACACCAAAGAACGCCAAGTCCATGCAACCATTCGCAATCGCCCCCAAATCGTAGCACCAAGCTTGCCTGCACTAAAAATTCCTACCGAACTGTCCCCGAAAGGCTGACGAGAGCGGCCTGTAGTGAGCTTGTCGAATCTGGTGCCCTTTTGGGCAGATGAAGGAGCACGAAGCAAAGACACGGAGGCTAATCCAGCGCACAGAACCCTATTGCGACAAGCTCAACTACAAGCATTACAGAACGACCCCATTCCCAGCCCCTACGATGGACAAAAAATGGGGTTTGCAGAACTCATCTGAGCCCTACAGAGTTAAACAATGCCAACAGTTATTCGTATCGGCCCCTACCGATTTCTTTTTTACGCTTCAGACGGGGATGAGCCGATCCATATTCACGTCCTTCGCGATGACAATATGGCGAAATTTTGGGTTCACCCAGTGCGCTTGGCAGTCAATATCGGCTTTCCGCCAAAGGAGTTGCGTGAAATCGAAAAATTAGTAGAACTAAATAAACCTGAAATTGAAAGGAAATGGAATGAATTCTTTAGCCATAGTTGAACGTGAAGTAGCCGCATTATCAGTAGTAGTCACAGAGGATGAATTGACAGTCTCACTGATCGATGGTCGCCGAATTTCAGTTCCACTGGCGTGGTATCCCCGTCTCTCCCATGCTTCAGAAATAGAAAGAGAGAAATACGAGTTAATTGGCAGAGGAACCGGCATCCACTGGCCTCTAATCGATGAAGACTTGTCGGTCTCTGGGATCCTCAAAGGGAACCCTTCTTACGAGTCAGAAAAATCCTTATCATCTTGGCTAAAAGAACGGGAGTCCATCACATAGACTTCTTTGATGGGAATTCCAAAAAAATTACCTGCCCCTAAAAAATAGAAGGGGTCACTCACCGGATCTTGCGAGGATCCTGCCCCTAAAAAAATTGCTCAAAGACCCAGAGCACGGAGTCGCTCCGCTAGGACTGCAGCGTAAAGGACTTCGTCCCACGCGGCTCTGCTTATAGTGTGAGATCACGTGGAGCGAAGCCCTTTACGCGACGCTTATTATTAAGATTTAATTCTGAACACGTCGTGCTGAATAAGCGTTCACGAAGCGCGACAGCGCGTAGATGGTGCGCAGTATGCGCGCCCGAGCGTAGCGAGGGTGAGGACGCGGGCGCCCTTCGGGCAGCTGACGAACAATAAGCGTTAATAAGCGGTCTGTTCATCACCCCTTCGGGGCGGTTCGCCATCTACGCGCTTTCGCGCTCCGTCCAGCTATGCTGGAAAACAGAGCATGAGATTTTTTCATAAGTCGTAAGATTTTTGCACATTCTGAGTTTATACCAGCGAGATTTAAGAGCGCTCAAGCGGTAATCACTATATGTAGGGGGCGCTTGAGTGAATCAGTTAGCTAGGTTTATTTATGTTACTAAAATTAACGTCCATTAACGGTTCAACCCATCTTTCCAGGTTTAAGGATCAAACATGCCTTCCCCCGGGAATGCTACGTCCCTCACTGGCTCTCGCGAGCGGAGTCGAACCACAGGCCGACGTCGTGCTTTTCGTGCTTTTCGTGGTCCAAAACACATCATCTAAGCCTCGGTCGCAACGCGGACCAGCAGCCCCCAAGCGCAGAAGAATAAGCGCAGACAGGACTGCCCAGCGCCAACCCACTCCCCGCCACAAACAAAAAAAAAGCGCCCTGCCCGAAACCGGACAAGGCGCTTACCCTATATAACCCTATATGAAATAACTATCGGCGGCGGCGAATCATGACGCTAGTCAGTGCGAAGCAACCAGCGAGCAGTGCGGTCGTGCCCGGTTCCGGAATGGGAATGGTCGACGCATAATTTTGCAGCACCTCCGCACCCGTCAACACATCGGAATAATGGCGGAAAACCGCAACGGATCCATGGCCTTTGCCGTCGGCGTCCAACGTATCAGTCGTTATCCAGCCCGATCCGTCCGTCCCCCAGATGCCGGCTTCGGACCCTCCGGCCCAGACAATCCCCGAACCAGCATCGCCCCTGCTTGCTACCTGCGCACCGTCGATATAAATCAACATGTTGCTCGCATTGTCGTAGGTGACCACCAGCTGGTGATGATTCCCGTCCGTAAAAGCAGTCATAGCCGCGGCGTCAAAATTATAATCGACAAAAGTTGTAGCGCCGCTGGCCCTTAAGGCAAACCGCAGATTATTATTCAGCGAATCACCATCACCATTATCACCCAGCGTAATCGACATGCCGCTGGCATTCCCGCCGGTTTCAAAAATTGTCTGGCTATTCGCTGGGGCGCCGGAAAAGAGCGGGCTGATCCATAGCTCGATGGACACTGTGGTGCCCGAAAGAGCGGGTAGCCATGCGCCCATTTGAGCGGCATTCCCATAAGCACCTGTGCTTAATGTGTTGGCAAACACCGAACTGGTCGCACCACCGTTCACCGTGGCCGGATCCTTCGAGAGGTCAGCAGAACCACCAACAGCAGAGTTGTCGTTCAAAGTGGCATTCGCACCGGTCCTTGCTGTCCATGTCGACCCGTTGGTAACGGCTGTAATATCGTCCGCATTGAGTTCCTGGACCAGAGTCGCGCCTTGCGCAGTCAGAGCCGACAGAGAGGCGGCTAGTGTTATATTAATTAATGTTTTCATATCTATCGATTCTTTAGGGTGAGTATCTTCAGGAAACCGCGAGCTGTGCAGTCAGCTGCAGCCTTTCCGAGTTGAAGATGCAATGTATTGAACAATATTACGCAAAGTCAACCCTAATAAAAAAAAAAAGAAAAAAAACCGCAGCTTCGATTCAACCTAAAAAGATGAGTTGAGCCATTAATAAACGTGAATGCACGCCAGCTCTGCATTCACATTAACCGATGCCAGTTAATGGTTTATATAATCCAGACTATACAAACCGCCGCCCTTAGGTTAAACCAATCGGGTAGACTAAAACACCACGAAGCAACTCAATGCAACTGCACGCCAGACACTCACATCAAACCTGCACCTTCCGCAGACCATATAGAACACATCCCCCTGCGCCTACGCCCTGCATCGCTTAAAAAGCGACGCGTCACGGCGTAATGCAATGAAGACGGACGCGGTTGTAGTGCTCTGAGTTTTTACATAAGCACGTCGTTTAAAGGTAAGAGTGAGCGCTTCAGCGCTTTTCCCTCTTCCCTCAGGTAAATAAAAAAACGGCTGAAGCCGTCACTCTTACCTCAAGCCGTTCAGCTAGGGGTAAATGGGCTGCCCTTACCAAGCATCCTCATACACAAGCCGGAAAGCGTCACCTATTGGTTCTTAATCGATTTCGAGCGCATCGCAATGACATGTCCAAGTGCTCATGCCCTGCATTTCCAGCATAGCTGGACGGAGCGCGAAAGCGCGTAGATGGCGAACCGCCCCAAAGGGGTGATGAACCGGGTGCCCCGTGGGCAACTGAAGGAACAAACTAGCGGGTGCCCATCGGGCAGCTGACGAACATAAGCGTTCAATAAGCGTAAATAAGCGGTTCCCAGATTTGCTGGGTCTGCGTCTGTGCCTGCCACGGTGGAGCTCCGCTCTTTACGCGGATCCCCCACTCCAATTCATCGCAAGGCACATTTACTACTTGCGCAACTTGTTGCACTTAGACAACTTCACTGATTATGAGCACTGATAACGTTACCATTTATTCACTGGCCGATGAGCTGGGCGTGAGCGCCGCGACCGTCAGTCGGGCACTCAACAACTCACCGCGGATCAGCGAGAAGCGGCGGCTGCAGGTCAAGGATCTGGCTGAAAAAAGAGGCTTTCAGCTGCGCGCCTTCGCGCCGCGCATGACAAACATTTGCCTGCTAGTGGTCAGATCCAATGATGCGACCAAAATGATATCGGACTACACCGCCGAAGTGCTGAACGGCGCGAGCCGCTACTGCCAGGAAAACGAAGTCGAACTGTCACTGTTCAGCGCCACCCGCGACAAGCTCAACAATATGAATGTGGTCAAAGAACTGTTCCGGCGCAGTGCCGACGGCGTGATCCTATTGAACAGCAACAAAAAATGCACCTTCATCGAGCAATTTGAGAAAGAAAAGGTGCCCTACTGCTGCCTACTCAGCGACAATCCCGCGTTCCCCGACCACACACTGACCGTCGACAATAAGAACCTCGCCCAACGCGCGGTGGACTACCTACTCCAGCTCGGCCACCGCAATATTGCCTACATTTACAGCGCGCCGAGTAACCCGGGGCAGCTGGATCGACTGCAAGGCTACCGCAACGCACACACCCGCAGCGGCCACCCCATCAACGAGGCGCTCATCCCCTCCCCGAAGCCCTATCAATCGAGCTCTGGCTTGGAGATGGGCTACCAAGCCACCACCAAACTACTGCAGACAAACCCCGAAGTCACCGCGATCTTCACCGCCAGCAGTGAATTGGCGGATGGTGTGCTTCTGGCATGCAACCGCAAGGGCCTGCGCATCCCCGAGGACATCTCACTCTTGGTGTGCGACAACCCGCCACGCTCGGAGTATAGTTGCCCGCCGCTGAGCGTAGTCGACATCGCCAATGACCGCTTCGGCGCAGCCGCAGCCGCATGGGTGCATCAACAGCTGCAAGGACAACAGACACACGTCCCCTCAGAGCCCTGGATGAAAGCCAACCTCATCCTCCGCGAATCCACCGCCCCACCACGGAGCAAATAAGAGGGGCATGGTCGGCGCGGGAAGATAGCGTCCGAGCTGGTTCTCAAAGCCTGAGCCTCCCGAAGGGTCGAAGGGATCTTTAACCACCCGCGCCTAAGTGCGATTTGGCAGCTTGACTGAAATGACAGCGAAAACCCCTCCGTCTCGGCAGACCGAGCCACCTCCCCTTCGCAGGGGAGGAGCTTTAAACAGTGCATTAATGACGTGAATCAAAAGAGACAAAAATATGTAGAAGGATATGCTTCACAGGGGAGGAGCTTTACGCAGCGCAATAATGACGCTTATTTGACTAGCTAAAAATCTGCATGAAGAGATCACAAAGGGCGGCGCAGCTAGCCAAATCGAATGATCGTCGCAGATCTGCTATCGCGTAAACCATCGCTCAAAAGACTAAGGATGCGTGACATCCAGGTGATAAAACACACTGGGGAATCCGCGCTCAGCCTCAACTGCGATCGCCGCACTAGTACCCGGTAAATAAGACCCGAGAAGCACCGCGCTACTTTGACAAGCCACTCAGTCGCTCTTCTCTGTGGTGAATGGCGAGGCCGGGAGGCCGGCCTGGTTGAACAGCACCATATTCGGATACGGGCTGTAGGCGTAACGAACGTATGCCGGATGCTTGACGCTGACGTTGCAGAGCAGCAGCGCTGCCCCCTTCAGTTCGACATCCGCGCGAACAAACGCCTGGTCTGCCCCCGCGATCTCGAAGGATCCATCTGGATCGGCACTCAATTTCAAGCCGCCCTCCGCATAACGGAAGCGCAGTTCCGCCTGAGCGTCACGAAATTCCACCGATTCAAATACCGGGCCATACGGCTCGTGATTGTGCCCATAAACCTCAGCGGACACGGCTATCGCCAAGCGGTCGCCGATGGGCTTCTTAACCTTGGGATGAATATCTTCCAAATCGCCACAGCCCTCGGAGGCTTCACCAAAGATGGTCACCGCAGTGTCCCGTTGGAGCACCATGCCATCCCCAAAGGTCACGGGCATAATGAGTTTCGCCGATGCAAAGGACTGTAGTAGCACGCACAGCGCCAGGGTCTGGCAAGTGACTTTAAGCATGATCTATTCTTTCCCGATAACGATTCCCCTTCGACCTCAAGGACAACCGCCCTCGCCGCACATCCTCATTGCATGTGGTCGGGGCGAATCTTCAAAATATCGGCGTAGTCAACGATGCCGTTCTGCGCCTGCCAGGCTTCGCAGGCCTTTGCCAGTTGCTCGACCATCTCCGGATTCTGCTTCGAGACGTCCGTTTTTTCCGCGGGATCGTTTTGCAGGTCGTAGAGTTCGTACGCAATTCCGGGCTGTTTCGAGGTACGGAAATACCAGCCTGGCTCGATCATCAGTTTCCAGCGACCTTTGTAAATAACGGCCTGTTGGCCTTTGTCGTTACTGAATAAATACTCCGGTGGTGCCATCTCTTTACCTTGCAGAATTGGCAGCAGGCTACGCCCATCCAGCGGCACAGTCCGTGTGCCACGAAACTCTACGGGATAGATGTCGCCTATAATATCGAGGCAAGTCGGCAGAAAATCGCCGACCCAGCCGATACTGTCGGTGATCGTTCCAGGCTGAACCACTTTCGGCCACTGCATGATGCAATGCGTCTTCGTGCCGCCCTGCCACATCAGCGACTTGCAACCATAGTATGGCGTGTTCATCAAGTCGCCCAAGTGCGAGGCCGATCCGTTGTCGGAAAGATAAACCACCAGCGTGTTATCCAGCTCGCCGGTTTGTTCGAGCGTGTTCAAAACCTTACCGACGTTTCCGTCGACCTTCTCCATCATCGCCGCATGAATCGCGGCCATCAGCTGATAATCCTTCTTCTGCTCCTCCGACATGTTCCGACCGGCGGTGAAAGATTTCCGATAAGGCGTATCCTTTTCCCACAATCCTGCGCGCACCAATCCGTCGACGCGATCGGCTTCCACTTGGTCCAGGTTGGCATAGCGCGACAGGTATTTATCCACCAATTCCTGCGGTGCCTGGATCGGCAGATGCGGCGCGCGGTAGGCCATGTAGAGAAAGAACGGTTCCGGCGCGGCGGAGGCGTCTTCGATCATTTCGATGGCGCGGTCGGTCATGCCATCGGTGCCATAAAATGCCTTAGCCGTCTGCCCGTGATTTGGCGTATACGGGTAGCGATCTTCGTGCTTGTAATAGCAGTGCATGTTATAGGTCTGCTCATACTTGAGCGTCGCGTGCTCATTGCCTTCAAAATACTCATGCTTGTCCGATGGCGTAAAAAACAGATGCGTCTCGCCTTCGATCAGGCCGAAGAATTCGTCAAAGCCGCGCTGCGGCGGCAGCGCGTTAAAGTCGGCCTCGATCTCCGCATCGGTCAGCTCCCAGCCGGGATGCGTCTTTTTCCACCAATCCTGCCAGCCTTTGCTGCCTTTCATTTGGCTGCCACCCAGATGCCACTTACCGGTCATCATGGTTTGATAACCGGACGCCTGCATCAGCTCGGCGATGGTCGGCAAGTCATAGGGCAAGCGCGCGCGATAAGCGGGTTCTTTCATCTCGCGGTTCCAACCACCAAGGGTGCCGGCGCCGAAACCGGCGTGGGCCGAATCGCGCCCCGTCAACAGCGAGGCACGCGTCGGACTGCAGCGCCCGTTGTTATAAAAGTTGCGAAAGCGCAGCCCGTTTGCCGCCATGCGGTCGAGGTTAGGCGTATCGATTTCACCGCCGTAGCAGCCGAGATCGGAGTAGCCCGAATCGTCGGTCATGATGATAATGATGTTGGGACGCTCGGGAGCCGCCTGACATAGGGCGGCAACAGATAACGCAGCAAGCAAGAGCGTATTTGTTTTTAATTTCATTCTTCTAAGTTCCTTTTATTGTTTAAAATAGCTTATTTGCCAGGGAATGCTCCGCTGGCCAGACCTTTGCTACCCGGAGCAAAAGGTCTGGATGTTTTAGGAATGAGTGGACTGAATGTTGCAATCACAGGCGCATATTCCGGATTATTTGCAAGGTTGGTGTGTTCGTCGGGGTCGACGTTATGGTCGTATAATTCTTCTGATCCATCCGCATAGCGAATGTAGCGCCAGCGTGCGTCACGCAGCGCGAAGTTGCCCGGGCCGTGACAGGTAAGAACAGGCTTGCGCTGTTTGGATGCTTTGCCGCCTTCCATCAATCCAGTTAGAGTCAGCCCCTCAAGGTGCTCCGGTTTGGCCAGGCCGGCAAGATCACATAAGGTCGGATAGATATCGATCATTCCAACCGGGACATCGACTTTTAGAGGACGTACGTTTGGCGCTTTAATAATCATCGGCACCTGTGCGGTGGCCTCCCACAGTGTACGCTTTTTCCACAGGTTTTTGCGGCCGAGCTGCATTCCATGGTCACTTACGAATACAATAATGGTATTCTTTTCGAGCCCCTCTTCTTTCAGAGCATCAAGTACCAGCCCGACACAATAGTCCGTGAGACTGACACAGGCGCGGTACGACTGGAGATAGCTTGAGGTCAGGTTGCTCTCATGGATCCAGTTACCGTATCTTTGCTGAGCGTCGTAGCTCACATGTTTAAGAGCGTAGGGTGAAATGTCCTTCATGTCTTCGCTCTGATCCTCCAGTGGTGGAATGGAGTCAATGGGATGCATGTCAAACCAGTGTTGCGGGGCGTATAGCGGGGCGTGTGGACTCATGAAGCCCGCAGCAATGAAAAAGGGTTTATCCGAATCTTTTGATGCCCGGATCAGTTCGATCGCTTTTTGCGCAATTTTGTAATCGGATGTTTCAGGATCTTCAAGGTAGGGCCCCCAGTCAAAAAATTGGTGACATGGAAATCCCGGGTCATGAATCTTCTTTTCAGGGAAGGGACCAAAGCCACCGAACCAGCCATAGTTGTTTTCAAATGCTTTAGGGTCAGCCCATGTATGATATATTTTCCCGGCATTTTTGGTTGAATAGCCATTATTACGGAACAGCAGTGGAAGCGAAACCAAATCCGCATATTCAGGCACCTCATCGTACCGTGGATCCAGACTATAAAGACCGCTGTTATGCGGATAGAGCCCCGTCAATAGACTGTTTCGCGATGGACCACAGATGGGCGCCTGACAATACGCTTTGTTAAATACAGTCGCCTCCTTCGCGAACTGATCGAGATTGGGTGTGATCGCCGTGGCGTCGCCCATAAAACCCAAATCAGTATTCAAGTCATCGGCCATGATGAAGAGAATGTTCGGCGTCGATGCGGATGCCACTACCGCCATAAAGCGAAGTAGCGCCAAGGCCAGCACCACTCTTTTAAGCACAGGATTCCAGTGACACAGTAAACGTTTTGAATGATTCATATTGAAGGTAAGTGAGGATGATTTGGGCATAAAATGATTTCGACTGCTTTGTAGTAAACGCCCCGGCGGATAATCCCGCAGAATTGAACCGCTTTCTTATTGCGCACTATTGCAATCGATGCAACCAGTATTTCGATTTTCCTGCAATCTTCCTCAAACCTAAAAAGAGCCGTTGAACCGTTAATGAACGTTTATAAACGTCCATATGCCTCAGATGTGCTTAACGCTTCCTGATTTCTTTAGAAATCCTCAGGTACTCACCGTGATCGATGATATTGCAGTTGCGCTTCCATTCTTCGCATGCCGCGGAGAGCTGTTGAACCAACTCCGGGTTTTGCCGAGCCAGATTTGTTTTTTCGGCCGGGTCCTTTTCCAGATCGTACAATTCATACTGAATGCCCGGAACCTTCGAAGTATGCGCATACCAACCGGGTTCGATCAGCAGTTTCCAGCGTCCTTTGAAGATCACGCTCTGATTCCCCTTGTTGTTGGAGAAGAGGTATTCGTGGGGAGCGATCTCCTGGCCTTTCAACACCGGAACAATGCTTCGGCCTTCCAGTTGGGAGGTTTTTACGCCGCGAAAGGTTTCCGGATACGTGGTTCCCGCCAACTCCAGACAGGTGGGCAAAATATCACCGACCCACCCCATGCTGCCGGTAATCGTGTCGGGTTGAATCACCTTCGGCCAGGAGGCGATACAGTGCGTTTTGATTGCACCCTCCCACTTCAGCCCTTTGCACCCGTAATACGGAGAGTTCATCATGTCGCCGACATGCGATGCGGCACCATTATCCGAGAAGTAAAAGATCAGCGTGTTTTCATACTCGCCCGTCTCTTTGAGGGCGGCGACGAGTTTGCCGACATTTTCGTCGATCTTCTCCATCATCGCCGCATGCAGTGCGTATTTAAGCTGAAGCTCCTTTTTCTTTTCAGCAAGAATTTTCCGGCCCGATCCGAATTCAGATCGAAAGGCGGCATCTTTGGGGAACAGCTTTTCGCGGACGACTCCCGCCGCCCTATCGGCTTCGACTTGAGCAAAGTTTTCGTAGCGGCTCATATATTTATCGACCAAGTCCTGAGGCGCCTGCAATGGAAGATGCGGCGCACGATGCGCCACATAAAGGAAGTAGGGTTGGTCGCCCGCGGCATTCGTCTCGTTGATCATGCGAATGGCGCGGTCGGTGATGCCGTCGGTTGAATAATAAGCCGGAGCCGTTTTTCCGTGATTGGGCGTATACGGGTATGCTTTGCTCTGTTCTTTGCCTTTTCCCCAGAGGCAATTCATGGTGTAGGTGCCCGTCATAGGAAGCTTTCCTGCGGGTTTGTTCCCTTCCAAGAGACGGTGCTTCCAACCATCATTCTCAGTATAAAAAAGGTGCGACTCGCCACTCACCAGGCCGAAATACTGATTAAACCCGCGCTCGGACGGCAAGGCATTATAGTCGTTCTCGATCGCCTCTTCGGTCAGCTCGCGATCCGGATGCTGTCTTTCCCAGTTCCGTTGCGCGCCCTGGTTGGTTTTGATGTCGTGGGTTCCACCGAGGTGCCACTTGCCGACCATCAAGGTTTCATATCCGGCATCGCGCATCAGCTCCGCGATGGTGGGAACCGTATAGGACAAAATCCCTTCATACCCCCGTCTATTAATAGTGGGGTGTCCACCAAGCGTTCCGGCACCGAAACCGACATCGGCGGCATCGTGGCCGGTCATCAACGACGCACGCGTCGGGCTGCAGCGTCCGTTATTGTAGAAGTTCTTGAAACGCACGCCCTGTCGGGCGAGCGAATCGAGGTTGGGTGTATCAATTTCCCCGCCATAACAACCCAAATCCGCGTAACCCGAATCATCAGACATGATGACAATAATATTGGGGCGTGACTCCGCAAACAGATTGATACCACAAAGACACGCAACCAAAGCCGCTATTTTATAACTATATAAATTTATACCCTTTATCTCGTTTGGAAATGCTTCCTCTTCGGCGCACCATAATGCGTTATCCCCTGGATGACCTGGTCAGGATCCAGTAATACGGGTTTCTGACCCGCAAAAGAGGATGCGGAAATACTGCCGGTGTCGGAAAGTGCAAGCTCAGCAAATTGAATACGGATTTGGCTATCTACGTTAGTTTCCCAGTATTTACCATCGGTCCATGCCTGCAAAGTAATTTTCACCTTGTCGGCATCTGTGAGTGATAAGCGGCTGCCCCTTTCACCCTGAATGAATGCAATATCCTCGGCTAGATTGATTTGACCTGTATTCCAGACGTCAGGCTGATAGGCGCAACGATAATGAAAATAGTCACCCTTGGAGGAATACAGGCCGTCAAGTTTGTGATAGGCCTTCCCGAAACAGTAGACGATTTGTCCAAGATTCTTTTCCCCTCGGTACAAAGCGACACTGACGACACCCCCTGCGTAACCCATAAGATCCTGGCCGTTAATTTTATATTCAAAATTCAGGTAGGCCTGATCCCTTCCCTGCAAGTCGATCATCTGGGAAACCCGATTAAAGGTTACGGCATTTCCGTATGGTTGATCCCTGTCAATATACAACTCAAGGGCCCTCGTTTTTTGAGTATCCCTAATAACGTTCTGAGTGATGCTCGGGTTCCGGTCCTGCTGGTAGATGAAATACTTGCCCCAATGCTTCAGCCCCTCGCTGAAATCGCCATTCTTCAAGGCATTGAAAGCAGGCAGCTCCCAGTCCTCATAGAACCACAACTTGCAGTCATCGGGGTTAAAATCAGAGAGCTGCGGCAGGTCGACTACATCGTCAAAATGCTTGAGTCTCATCTCCATTTCGGTGCCGTCCACATCAACCACCGCATAACCAACAGTCGGATCCGCAACAACATCTTGTTCTCCGTAGTAACGTGAACCGATACCGCCCGAAGGAAGATTTATATAAGTCGTGCCGTTATATACTTTTGCTGATTTCAAAGAACTTTTGAAGGGAATATGAATGTGCCCGCTCATGGCGTACTTCACCTTTCCATGCCCGGCAAGTAACTCCAGCATCCTGCGCTTGATCGCGGGCACTTCAGAATAACTTACAATATCAGCATGCCCGGTAGGCACGATAGGCGTATGATGAAAAAACACAACCGGCTGATCTTTATGAGCGCGGAGGTCCTGCTCCAGCCAGTCGAATAAAGGATAGGTTTCGAAGAACCCCGGCCTCATCGGATTCGGAAACACAATGAAATGCACATCGCCCACATCATACGAATAGCAGATGCGGTTAATGCCGCTCATTTTCTTCTGAGCCAAGATGAAGTTGCTTAGAAGTTGATAATTATTTTCTTCAGCCTCCGGGGAGAATTGCGCCGAATAAAGCGTCTCGTGGTTTCCAATTTCATACAGGATCGGGGCATTGATCTCGCTTAAAATCGAATGCATCATCTCGAAATGTTCGACTTCCCCTTCGTCATCGACGACATCACCAACGACAATGACAAAATCAGGTTGAACCGGTTCTCGATTAATCGACTGAACGAGCAATTTGGTTTTTTCAATGGTCGGACCAATCCTGCCGTGAACATTATTTACAGTTGGATCTCCTCCCTGAGTGTCCGCTAAAATTACAAAGGAATACTTTTTCTTCGTTTTCGTTAAGCCCAGGCTGGAAAGATCCAGTTTTGCCGGAATACCGTATTCTTTCCGGTCTGCTTTAGTCAAAACGACATTATTTTGAGTACCATTCGCTGTATCTCCTTCACCGGACAGGAGAGGACTTCGGCTGGCTGCAGACACTGCCGGGGCACCGAACACAAAAGCCGAGGATGCGCCGATCTTGCCGAACGTTTTAATGAAGTTTCTTCTAGAATTGTTTGATTGATTCATGCTGATTTCTCTTTCTCTTAAAAAGGTTAGTTTGGGTTATACTATTAAACTCGGGCTTATCAAAGGTGACGCCGGCACTTGCCTGAGATCCGCTGCCCACTATGGATAAAAGAAAAAAAAAGGGGGGGGGCACATAAACGCAATATAATGCAATTCGATGAAATTTAATGCATGTAAAATAAAAAATGGCACTCAAACCAAGCCACAGAAAGAGACATTCAAAACACCAAGCCTCATCAACCGTGCATCAGTGCATCTACCGCCAAAGAACGCCAAGGACATACGCCCTTAGGATTTTAAAGGAGCCTGGTCCGACTCTCCCCTCCCCCGGAGATTCATGATCTTCACGTAAGCAAATCGTAGCGCGGCGCGTCCGCCCAACACGTACACCGGCAATGAAAAACTGCGGCTAAAGTACCCATAAAGGGCATACACACGCAGCTACGACTCATGCTCTGCACGCAACCAAAACAGTCCGAAGTAGCGCGGTGCTTTAGCCCAATGCCATTGCATATTACATTTTCAACCAATGATGCGCACTTCACACTAGATAATTGACCTACAACCGCTTCGCTAGCACCCAAGGGCATAATAAAGGGCCCTCCCTCCTTCGCTTTACAAGCTACGGCGGACAGGTCGGGCGAGGATTGGGAGGTGATGATTGCC
>Ga0206129_10004101_pt1 | contig 16301 bp, 14 predicted proteins | sample Helgoland_Spring_8_FD_148616 | JGI IMG/M metagenome (GOLD analysis project Ga0206129, IMG submission 148616) | Pelagic subsurface seawater microbial communities from Kabeltonne, Helgoland, North Sea - Helgoland_Spring_Bloom_20160502_2 | ecosystem: Environmental > Aquatic > Marine > Epipelagic ...
TCAGAGGCGACAGACAGGCTTGCTAGGTCAACCAGGCCAGCGTCCTTGCCGTCCCTGTACTTGCGCACGTTGGGAGAGATCTGCGTGATGTACTCCAGGACCTCTTTCCCCTGTGTGAGGGACAGCTCCCCAACAGCACGCCCACCTAAGTGCGAGCAGAGCAACTCCAGAGCAAAGCGCACCGACTTGTAGCTGCCAGGGCGTAGCCGCTGTGACGCCTCATCAAGGTAGGCCTTGGCAAGCTCGCTGATTAGCCCATCACCCAGAAGACGAGCACGCTGATATCGAGGACGACCCACGCCCAGTCGAGGACCTTGGGTAGCAGTGAGAGTATCGGTGTGAGGGGTAGCAAGGGCATGGGCCTGAGCCTCCTTGATGATGGTTGTGAAGGTTTGGTTCAGCTCAGCCACGCGGACCTTCGCCTCGCGGGCATCAGAGGTTTTGAGGGACTGCTTGAGGGCAGAGCCAAGGGTCTCTTGCAGGTGTTTGGGATAGGTTCTGCGGTAGACCCACGTGTTGTGCCTCTTGTAGGCGTATTTGATCTGTGTCGACATGACGTCTCTTTCTGGGGCAATTGCCCCGGTTGTGTGGTGAGAGTGAGATTTTGTGAGCAGCGCCAAGGAGGCTCAGGGACTAAGCCCTTCCCTGACGTGCTCTTAGCTTAGGTTGGTCTCGATAAGACCTGCAGAACCAACGCAATGTCTGGTTCTCCGTATTCCCCCGCAAGGGGACCAGTGAGGGCAATGCCAGTAATGCAGTCCCCAAAGACTTCATCCACCTGGAACTGGTGGGCGGGAATGTCGTCAAAGCCAACAAGCAACACGACACACCCTGTTTAAAGCAGCACTTGCTGAGTTGGCGTTGGTTCTCTGCCCATCATTGTAGTTGGGGAATGCAAACTCACTATCAGCAGGTTGGGCCAGTATACGTTCTGCAGCCCACTTAGCTGATCCGACTAATGGTATTACCCTTTCACTACTTGCAGTCTTCAGGGATCGCCAAGGATGAGGCCTGATGTTCGCGCATAGGATGCCATCCTGCTCAATAAAGTCTGAACGTATAAGCCCAGCACCCTCTGCTAAACGCATTCCAGTGTCAGCTATCAGGGCGATCAGCCATCGCTTTTCATCATCAGCCTTATAGCACTCTGCCTGCACTTTCTTGATGTCCTCAGGCTTTACTGGCAGCCGCTTTTTAACCCCAACGCTGTGATCGAAATAGACGTTTGAGAATGGGTTGACGATTGCTAGCCCAAACTCACTCAGGGCTAAGTTTATAACGGCCTTCACAGTTCCAAATATCCTTGTCACAGAAGCCCCGTTCAGGCCTTTGGCAAATAGATAATCACGGAACTTGGTAGCGTCAGACCGAACATAATCGTGAAGGTCCTTCATCCCACAGCAATCAATCAGGTAGCCACAGGAACGCCTTACAGCAGCCTCAAAGGTCGGGGGTCGATCATTGCCCTTCAGGCGCAGATAAACCGCCACAGCAGCCTTTAACGAATGATCATCAATGGAAGCCTCAGCCTCTGATTCCTGAACGGCACCATTTAATAAATGCTTACCTGGTAAATCATCAGAGGAAATCCTCAGGATGTACCAATGCCTGTCCAATTTAGCAGCATCACTCATAGCCCTAATACGGGCATCCCTGATGGATTTAGTCCTCAGCGAGTAAGCAATCCTGCCAGTCCTGTAATGCCGCCTTAAATCTGCGGGAACTCTACGGGAGAAATACCAAATACCGCTCTTTTGGAACGTGTAGCTATTAGATTTGGTTGCCAGCATGGTCTACGGCTCACTTACTAAGTCTAATTAGTGAGGTATTACAATGCTTTGGGTGATTTAGTGGTGCCCAGAAGAGGACGTCGAACCTTCTGTATTTCCATTTGGTTACAGACACTTATTCCAAATTTAAAATATATAAGCGGTCCCGAAAGCGGTCCTGATTTGTGCATCAGATCAGAGTGACATTTTTTGGCTTGCTCCCCAAACTGGACGGGTTGGCAGGTCTGCTTTCGGCCCATAGCGGACCTTCGTACACAGCGCAGCGAATGGCAGGTCTGAGCCCATTGTGTGAATTCGATTTTCTTGCTGCGTGCGCTCGCCGCATAGAAAATGCTGCAGGTGCACGATAATCCGCGCTGCCACAGAGCGGAAAAACCGGCCATTCAGGCGAGGCACAGCAAGAGCAATCCGCCGAATTCACAGCCCATGGGCGGCAATAAATTCTTCGATCTCCTAAGTCTGCAACTCGACAACGCAGCCGACTGACTTGGGGTGGATGGATTTTATTGGGTTGATTACAGACCGAGCATCTCGATCATTTTTTCGCGCATAACGAATTTCTGCGGTTTTCCAGTAATTGTCATCGGAAGTTCAGTGACCATTCGAATATGCTTGGGCACTTTGAAATGAGCGATTTGCCCTTTGCAGAAAGATTTTAGATCTTCCTCCGTCAATTCAGTTCCAGTTTTGGCAATAGCCCAAGAACAAACTTCTTCGCCAAATTTTCCATCAGGAATGCCAAACACCTGAACATCGCTGACTTTGGGATGACGCATGAGATATTCTTCGACCTCTCTGGGATAGATATTCTCGCCTCCGCGAATGATCATATCTTTCACCCTGCCAACGATAGAACAAAAGCCCTCGACATCTATCACTGCGAGATCACCGGTATGCATCCATCCGTCGATGATACTATCAGATGTCTTTTCAGGATCTTCCCAATACCCCTTCATTACAGAGTATCCGCGCGTGCAGAGTTCGCCTGATTTTCCAACCGGTACAATTTGTCCATCGTCATCTACGACCTTTACTTCGATGTGAGGATGGACACGCCCTACAGTCTCGCAGCGTTTTTCAGTTGGATCATTTACAAAGCTCTGAAAGGAAACTGGCGATGTTTCAGTCATACCATAGCAGATTGTGACCTCACTCATGTTCATCTCTGAGTTCACACGTCGCATTACTTCTACGGGGCAGGGTGCTCCAGCCATCACCCCTGTACGGAGGCTAGAAAGGTCGCGGGGATTTTTTTCAAGTTCCTCTAGCATCGCCACAAACATCGTCGGGACGCCATAAACCGCCGTGCATTTTTCTTTTGCTAAAGCGTTTAGCGCCTGCTCCGCAGCAAAAGCTTCTCCGGGAAAAACCATCGTTGCGCCTTTGCTGACAGCGCCCAATACACCCATCACCATTCCGAAACAGTGATAGAGTGGAACTGGGATCGCAAGCCTATCGTTTTCAGATAATTTTATGCGCTCGGTGACAAATCTTGCATTATTGATAATGTTGTAGTGTGAGAGTGTAGCGCCCTTTGGCATTCCCGTTGTACCAGAAGTAAATTGGACGTTAATAGCATCGTCTGGTGATAAGGTTTTTTCGATCTGGGGTAACCGTAGCACTTGCGCGGGGCCGCCAAGCTTACGGAGCTGATCAAAGGTGTAGGTTCCTGGAACAACGTCGTCGTCCATGACAATCACAGAACGAAGGTTAGGAAGTTTGGTTGAAATCAACTGCCCAGGATTGCAATCCTCTAATTCCGGAGCCAGCGTTGAGAGCATCTCCAAATAGTTGGAGGATTTAAATGCCCGCGCCATCACGATTGCTTTGCAACGAACTTTATTCAACGCGTATTCAAGTTCTGATAGTCGGTATGCAGGGTTGATGTTGACCAAAATCACACCAATGCGTGCGGTTGCGAATTGTGTCAGGACCCATTCAAGTCGGTTTGGTGACCAAATACCGACGCGATCTCCCTTTTCCAAACCAAGGGCAAGAAGGCCGGATGCCAACTCGTCAATAGCGCGATCCAGATCATAGTAACTTAAACGCTCGCCCTGCTCGGAGAATATACAAGCATCGCGAGGTCCGAACCGCGATACCGCTTCGCGCATTAACTGTGGAATCGTGATGTATGCGAGTGGAAGGCTTGTGGACCCTTTCACATACGAAGTGCCGCCAAGTGGAGCACTTGTTTCTTCTCCTTGCTCAGAGCCAAATGCGAAGTTTGACAACTGGCCTGCAATGCTTTCGTTTAAGATGGACATATCCAAGTCTCCTTAAAAAGTGCGCCAATCGCCGCTTTGCTCAAATGCATGCGCCGCTTGATAGATTTTCATTTCAGAGTAATTACCACCAACCAGCATCATCCCGATAGGGAGACCTTCACTAATGCCGCACGGGACACTCATCGCGGGAAGACCGCCGTTAAAGGGCGCAGTATTAGCAATCATTTCAAAGGCCCGAGCGACGTAATCTGTGATGGAACAATCCGCTCCCGGGTGCTGTTGCGGTTTCATGGGTACCGTTGGCATTAGCAACAAGTCGTATTGCTTTAGAATTACAGAATATTTTTCATTCACACCGCGCATTAAATTCTGCGCCTTTCCGTAAAAGCGACCACGGTATTGTTCCTGGAAAAATTCACCTAAGAACATGCAAACCTTCAATGAATGGCTGAGTTCGTCGGCGCGGTTACGCCATTGTGCCATATGATCCATCATCGAAGGAACAAAAAGGCCGCGATAGTTGGAACCTGCAGAATTGCCGTGCATCATGCCATCTTGCAGCCCCTCAACAGTGATGGCTGTCCAGCAATCTACGGCGAGGTAATGTTCAGGAACCGAGATTTCCTCGACGCGCGCGCCAAGCTCACGAAAACGTTCTGCAGCTTGACGAACTTTATGGTCAACATCCGTTTCGCTTGTGCCGTGACCAAAGCCTTCTTTGAGAATGCCGATGCGGAGCCCGTGAGCACCACGACCCAAAGCTTCGGTGTATTTGAAGGTTTTTGGCTTATATTGACGCGGGTCCAACCCGTCTTCACCGGCCAAGACTTCTAGAAGAAGTGCGTTGTCAGAAACATTGTTGGTTACGGGTCCCACATGGTCGATTGTTTGTTCAATAGGCATAACGCCAGTATAGGGCACCAACCCGTGTGTGGGTTTCATCCCGTAGACGCCACAGTTCGATGCTGGAATTCTGATAGAGCCGCCTTGGTCGCCAGCAATCGCCATATCAACTTCACCCGCCGCAACTAATGCTGCGGACCCACCAGATGACCCACCAGCGGAGTAACCATGCTTCCAAGGGTTGTGGATAGGCCCCTTTGCATTGGTATGAGAACCACCCGAAAGGCAGAAATTCTCACAATGGGCTTTACCCACAATTACCCCGCCTGCATCAAGCATACGGGTTACAATTGTTGCATCAACTTCTGGCGTATAACCTTCCATGATCGATGACCCGTTCATCATCGGAACACCTGCCAGACAGACTGTATCTTTCAGCGCGATCCTCTTGCCTCTGAGTGGGCCATCCGGGGCACCTTTTACTTCGGTTTTTACGTACCAGGCGTTCAATGGATTATCAGAAGGGTTTGGAAAATGTCCGGGGGATCTAGGATAACGGACTTCCGGTAGGTTGTCGGGTGTGGCGTCCAACCGGTCATAAGATTGTATGTAGGGCTCCATGATTTCGGAAAATTCAGACAATTGTGTGTCCGTCAGACTCATCCCGAAACGATTAGCCATATCGCGCATTTGCGTAAGGGTAGGACGATTAATTGTCATATTTGTCACCGGTTTTAAATACGTGGATTGGGTCGATGCTGCGGAATGCATCGAATTTGGGATGGAAGATGGTTTCGTCGGTGGCATGTCGCTTTTTACGGTTGCTTGGCCACGTGTTGAACGGGCGGCACCAAACCCCAAAAATTGCTCGACCTTGGACTGGTCCAACAGTTCTGCGCGACTCAGCTCGCCGGTAATACGCCCACGTTCCAAAACAAGAACACGGTCTGACAAATCTGAAATGAAGTCGAAGTTTTGTTCTACCAAAAGGATCGACAGACCACGCGTTTTGCGTAGTTTAAGAAGGGTCTCTCCCATTTCTTCGATGATGGAAGGCTGAATCCCTTCGGTCGGTTCGTCCAACAAAAGAAAGGCTGGATCGCCCATCAAACAGCGCGCAAGTGCTAGCAATTGTTGTTCGCCACCTGACAAGGCGTGGCCGTCCCGCTCTAGCAATGGTTTCAAGCGCGGGAAGTCAGCTAATACCTCTTCCATAACTTGCTGTTCGTTGTCACCCGAATATTCATGCCAAGCAAAGCGTAGATTTTCCCGGACCGAAAGTTGCGGAAAAATCCCCCGACCTTGGGGCACATACCCCAAACCAAGTCCCGCGCGTTCATAAGGCGAAATGCGAGTGATATCCGTCGCGTTAAAACGAACAGCGCCCGACTTTGCAGGTAAGAATCCCATCAAGGTTTTCAGAAGCGTGGTTTTGCCCATGCCGTTATGGCCAAGGATACCAACGACCTCATTTTCAGTGACACCAAATTCGATCCCATGCAGAATTGGAACTTTGCCGTAGCCACCTGATAGGCTCTTAGTTTCGAGTGATATTGTTGTCTCGTCTGACATCTCAGGCTTTCTTTCCAAGGTAGACATTGCGTACCGTTTGATCCGCCATCACAAGATCAACATGATCCTCCATAAGGACGGATCCTTGATGAAAGACTGTTACATTCTCAGCGATCGAACGAATGAACTGCATGTCATGTTCAACAATGACGATGGCTGCGCTCTTATTGAGCTCATGGATGATTTCAGTCATCCGCTCGACATCCTCTGCGCTCATCCCGGCAGCGGGTTCATCCAAAAGAACAAGCCATGGATCTCCGACTGCGACGAGCCCCAATTCGACACGTTGCCGCTCGCCGTGTGCAAGTTGACCCAAGTCAGCGCGGGCAATGGACGATAAAGCCAGTCGTTCAATGATCTCTTGGGATTTGTGGTTGGCTTCTATTGGGGTGTGAAATCGACGCGCCGCCAGCCAGATGTTTTCAAATACGCTCAGGGAATCTAATACGTTTGGGTTTTGAGTTTTGATCCCGACGCCAAGGGATGCTATCTCGTGCGACATCCATTGAGTGGTTTCTTCGCCGCGCATGAACACCTGTCCTTCGGTTGGCGTTTGGAGGCCTGTCACGCATTTAAAAAACGTCGATTTGCCTGCTCCATTGGGGCCAATGAGGCAGCGTAGTTCCCTTGCATGCAAAGTAAAATCCACATTATTCGCAGCAACTACACCGCCAAACCGCATGGTCAGCCCTTGGGTTTCGAGCACGATTTCAGCCATTAGCCTTCCCCCGGTTGCGCACGCGGCGACCACTGCGTGATGCACCCCGTTTACGGCGACCAAAACTGATGTTCCATAATTCGGCCACGGCAGGGACAAGCCCCTTGGGCAGGAACAGAACAAAGACGACAAGGATAATGCCCATGATCAGAGTGTTGTCGACCATGCTTTGCTGTCCGAGGAGGATCTTGATGTAGGCCAGACCTGCAGCACCAAAAATTGGACCCACACGATTACTGAACCCACCTACGATGCACCAAATGATGATTTCAGCCGACTGACGCAAAGAAAACAGGCTTGGCGTGACTATTTCACTCCAATTTGCGAAAAGCGCCCCTGCTAACCCAGCGATTGCCGCGCCGATGGAGAACAAGATCGTTTTTCTTGCTCGAATATCATAGCCCATAAGGGACATACGGATCTCATTCTCGCGAATGCCGACCGCGATGCGACCAAAGCTGGACCGAAGCAACGCACTGACCAAAATGAAGACCAATGCCAGCATGACAGCGCAGACATAAAAGTAGGCGTCGCCCCAGATATAAGCTGAGGGGTCTCCGGGAACATTGAGTGTTTGAAATCCAGGGATCCCGTTGTAGCCGCCCAAACGCGCATTGCCGATAACATATTGAGGGCCCGCTGTCGAGTTGATGAACTTGAACAAAATTAACATAACCACAAGTGTAATGACGCCCAAATAGACGTCTGTAAGTCGCCCATAAAACATCATAAGGCCAAGCAGCGCAGCAAATATCGCAGGGACTATCACGGCAAGCAGCATTGGTATTGTGCTCTCACCAAAGTTGATTGCCGCGATAGCGTAGGTGTAGGCCCCCAGCCCAAAGTATGCAGCTTGGCCAAAGCATATGATGCCACCAAATCCCCAGATCAGACCAAGGCTAAGTCCAAGCATCCCGTAGATAATCAATATAGTAAGCGTATAGGTGCTGACCATCAGGGGCAGCGCCCAAATAAGGGCTGCAGACACAACCAAGGTCGTCATGACGTCTTTTGACATGCTTCCCTGCATTATAGTTTTCCTTTGAAGAACTTGCCGGTCACGCCTTGAGGCAGCAGACGGAGGAGGACCACAGCTGCAACGAGAAGGGCGACTTCGCCCATGACAGGGGAGACGGCGAATGAGAAAGTTTGGCTGATGATCCCAAAAACAGTAGAGCTGGACACAAGGCCTGCGATCAGTGAAGGGCCACCCGCAATCACAGTAATGAAGGCCTTAGCAATATAAGCCGCGCCAGATGTCGGGACGAGACCAACCAATGGTGCGAGAACGGCTCCCGCTAGGCCTGACAGGGCAGACCCACAAAAGAAGGTAGCCATGTAAATACGATCTGGGCTGTAGCCAAGGGATGCGGCCATATCAGGTCGCTGCATTGTGCCGCGCGCAATCAATCCTGCACGCGTTCCTTTCAGGACCGCATAAAGTAAAATGACGAGTGCAATCGCGACGAGAATAATAAAGAAGTTATAGCCGTTGATCTGGTAATTTCCGACAGTAAAGCCGGGGATAGGTGTAGAGATACCCGTCGTTGTATTACCGAAGATCATTGTGACGATGCCTATGAAAAACAAACTTAGCCCCCACGTCGCAAGCATCGTATCGATCAAACGCCCATAAAGATGCCGGATCACCAATCGCTCGACAACAAGGCCAATTAGACCAACGATCAAAGGAGCTATAATGAGCATGGCCACGAAAACATTTACGCCAAGGTTCACAGCAGTAATCGTTGCGTACCCCCCCATCATCATGAATTCACCGTGGGCAAGATTGATGACTTTCATCATGCCAAACACCACAGCAAGACCCGCACTGATCATGATAAGTGATGCCACTGCGTATAGTATTTCAATGAAGATGACGGCTGAGAGGTCCATTGATGTAACTATCCATTATACAAAGTGTGAATGTCCCCCCGAAGGGGATGGGGCGACACCGCCGCCCCACTGAGATCTGCATAGAGAGAATTTAGATCTCGATTTCGTACTGCGTGTTGTCGTCAGGGTTGGCATGAAGATCGCACACAGACTGCGTATCGATTGGTTGCTGTTGCGGCAGTGTCTTGATAACGCGCATGCCTTGGTTTTCGATTTCCATAAGATGGACATCAAGCACAGCGTGGTGCGTCTGTGGATCAACAGACAAATTGCCTGCGGGGCCGTCGATTGACAGGCCGGATTCCATGGCGTTAATCAATGCGTCGCGGTCCATTGAACCTGCAAGTGCAACTGCAGCTGCCCAAGTTTTGATGCCTTGGTAGTGAGATACAGCAAGTTCGTGGATGGCGCTGCTGTCACCGTAGGCCGCAGACCAGCTTTCTTTGAACGCGTTATTTGCAGGCGTGTCGAGTTCTTGGCTGTAGTTGTAGGCAACCATAATTCCGTTACCCTCTTCGGCTGTAAGCACTTTGTGTTCATTGCCAACGCCCATGGTAGTTGAGGCTAAGCCAATGCGGTCTTTCATACCTGCAGCGGCCCATTGACGGAAGAATGACAGATGTGCGCCACCGACCAGCGGTGCGATGACAAGATCAGGCGCAGCCGTTTGGACTTTTGCAATTGTTGAGCCAAAGTCCGAAACATCCAGAGCAAAGAAATCTACGCCAACGACTTCGCCGCCGTTTTCCTCAACGAATTTTTGAATCCAGCGTGCAGTGATCTGACCGTAGTTGTAATCAGCGGCAAGAATGTAAACCTTCTTGCCGGTCTTATCCATCGCATATGGGACAAGAGCCGCTGCTTGCTGAGCAGGTGTGACGCCATTGATAAAGATATTGCGATCACAAACACCGCCTTCATACAGCACATTATAGAAGAAAGGGGTGTTCGTTTTGCGCATCGTCTGACGGATCGCTTCGCGGGATGCAGAAAGAATGCCGCCGTGAACAACATCAACTTTGTCTTCGCGTGTCAGCTGCTGGCCGTACTGTGAATACAATGCCATGTCGGACTGGGTATCATATGCAACCACTTCGACCTGTTTGCCCAAAAGGCCACCAGCTTCATTTATTTCGCTAACGGCAAGGCGCAGCGCCATTTCCATTGGCTTACCATAGGCATCAAATCCGCCGGATGTGTCCAGCACAGAGCCTAGCTTAATTGTGTCACCTGCTGCGGATAAAATGTTTGGTAAAATTGCGGCTCCGGCTGTTGCTGCAGTCCCTTTCAGAAATTTACGTCTGTTGAGTGACATGTTGGTTCCTCCCTAAATGTCCGTTGGTTTGGTTGGTATGGTTTGGCCGTGTTTGTTCACGACGCTCTTATTCTTTGGCCTTTGTTCGGTTTGCGTAATCCGCAGTCCGACCGGCCAAATTTGCATCAAAATCGAGGCCTATTTCCTCACCCATCTGCTTCATCGCAGGCAGGCGAACCGCCATTCCCAGGATTTGATCCATTGCGGCACCAAAGGCACTATCGGTGCCACCGCCATCACCGGACTTATCGCCTCCCAGGCCCGAGATTTGGTTGATCTTGATTGAGTCAATCTTTTCTACTGGCTTCATCATTTGGGTCATGATTTCTGGCATACGATCGAGCTTTTTCTCTTCGAGCTTCATGCGAATGACGGAATCGCTAAGTGTATTTTCAGCTGAGATAAGTGCGGTGCGACCGACAGCTTCTGCTTTCATCCGAACTGTGTCAGATTCGGCCTGTTTGGCTGCCACCGCAGTGTCAGCTTGCGCTTTTGCCAAAAGTGTTTCGACATCACTTTTGACCTTGTTGGCTTCAAGACCCAGTTCCTTGTCTTGAATGAGTTGCGCTATTTCGTGTTCACGATTTGCGACAGCACGCTCTTTTTGAGCCTGAACACTTTCAGCCGCTAGTAACACTTTGGCCCGAGCCTCTTCCTCAGCAGCCTTTGCGTCGGATTCTTCGGTTCTCTTTTTCGATAACTTGATGCCGTTGCTGATTTTAGCTTCTTCTAGTGCCAGAATTGCGTCCATTTCAGATTTGCGAAGCGCTTCATCGCTCTGAACTTGAGCTTCTTTAGCTCTTTGCTCGTTCTCAATTTTAGCGGTCTGACTTGCGAGGAGGGCAGTTTCTCGCGCTTGATCTTCACGCGACTTTGCCTCTGCTTCAAACTTCGCTAGATGCTCGTTTTGAGCGATGTCCGCTTCGCTTTCCTCGCGCTTTAATTCAAGTTGGCGTTGGTGTTGAACTAGGTGGCTCTCACGGACTGAGATTTCGGCAGACGTTTCTATGCGCACGCGTTCTTTGCGTTGTTCAGCTACAAGTTCCGCTAACTTACGCATGCCTTCAGCATTGAAAGCGTTATTTTCGCTCCACTGGCTGAGGTCACTTTGGTCGACCGTGAGAAGAGATGTTGAAACAAGTATCAGTCCTAGCTTTTGGGCATGCTCGCTGACCTCTGCTGAAACATCCCTGGAATATCCAGCGCGATCCAAATGAATTTCTTCAAGTGTCCGAGAGGCGGCTGCTATTTGTACTGCGTCCACCAATGATCCAGATAGCACTTCCGAAAGAGTATCACTGTTGCGGGATATGCGTTGTCCAAGTGCCTGGGCCGCAGTTGCAATGCCTTTTTCAGTCGGACCAACTCTCAATTCGAACTCAAAAACGACATCGGCGCGCATTTTGTCTTTGGTCATCAAAGCGTCACGGCCTTCACGACGTGTCGTGAAGGATAAAGTACCCATCGAAACTTTTTGGATTTGATGAAGTATAGGGAGAGAGAGACAACCTCCATCGATCACTACCCGGCTTCCTCCGAAGCCGGTCCGGACCAAAGCGGTGTCTAAAGACGCCTTCGCGTAATACCGTTGAAGAAACCAGATTCCTATAATCGTAATGAGTGCAGCAAGCACAAAAAGGATGACCCAGACCAAGATAGTTCTCCCCAAACTAGTGGCACGTGTCCCGCTCTAAGTACGGGCATAATTGTTCTGGGTAAGTTGGCTGGATTTGCTTTCTAAAGCAACTAATTTATTTAAATAGGAAAATAATATCATATAAGTTATTGTATTATAATTGTTTTATGACATCAAAAGCTAATCCGTTTGCTTGAGAAAGGAATATTGGGGCACCTGATTCCAATGCCAGCTTGTTGTTTTTCCTACCACTCTTGTGATTCACGAGTAGAGAATTTCTACTGCTATTTTCTCTCCAAGTATCTGAATGGCTCACAAGCAGCCCGGCTAAGAAGTGCATCCCCTCATAGGTCGACTGACCAAGGGCATTGAGCACGGGCGCTTCGTCCCCGTGGACGCCGTAATAGCGCTCTTTAAATGCAGCATTCTCGTCCGTGTGCAGTGTTCCAAAATACGATGACGCTGCAAATAATCTATTGGTGTTTGCCTTGCCACATGCCAGCAATCCATTCTCTTCGATAGCACAGGATAAACGAACAACTTTGGTATCGGCACCAGCGGCCCCGAATGCCCGATTAAAAGATACGGCGTCTTGTCCCACAAGGGATATTAGAACGGCACCGGCCCCAGATGCTTCAATTTCGTCGACGAAGCGCGACATATTTTTTATACCAAAAGGAAGGTATTTTTCATACGCTAGTCCAACTCCGAGATCTTTAAGTTTGCCCTTTGCAAAAAGGTGAGAAGTACGAGGCCACACATAGTCATTGCCAATTAATGCCCAGCTCTTTGGTTTAAATTTATTTTGGATGTAATCAATAGATGGGCCGAGCTGCACGCGTGGAGTATCGCCAATGGCATAGAGGCCCGCTGTGTGTTCTCCACCTTCGTAGAGAGGCGTATAAATGTAGGGAATTCTCTGCCGAACAACTTTGCTAAGACGTTGGCGCACCGCACTGATGTGCATCCCAACAATTGCATCAATTGAGCCGGTCTCTATTAGGTCGTTCACCACTTCTTCGATCGGGACCATTGCCTCGAGGGCAGCATCAATCATGATTAATTGAATTTTTTTGCCGTTAATCCCACTATCTCGATTTATTTCCTCTACCGCGACTTGAGCGCTAGAAATGCAAGATGGGCCCCAAAGCCCGGCGGATCCGCACATTGGAATTAGTAGAGCAACACGGAAAGTGGTCTTCGATCTTGCGAGAGGGCCGTCTCGAAGATCGTCCACTTCTGTCGGAAGAAGGTGTGATACGTTTGCGACCTTCAAAAGAGAAACCTACCTTATTGTTTGACGAGCTACAGCATTTGAGTTGATTTTATTTTCCCAGTCAACTAAATTCCAATGGATCAGTTAGGAATTATGATATGATTGAAGGGACCAGCCCTGTCGAAAACCACCTGTCCTATGCTCTCGCAGCCGCGCATCGCTCGTTGACCCAAACTCTGAGCGAGCGTTTGAGGAAGCATGGAGTCCAGATCGAGGCTTGGCGAATTCTGGAATTTCTTGACAACGGCGAACGGCTAACGATGGGTCGTTTAGCAGAGCTCGCTTTGATAAACCGGCCTGCGTTGAGTAAATTGGTCGATAGAATGGTGGCTGACGGCATGGTCCATCGACAAATCGCGACAAGCGACCAAAGACAGATCAATCTTCTTTTGACCGCCATTGGAAAGAAGAGAATGATGCAAATTCGTCAAGAGATCGTTGAGCAAGAGGACGAAATGCTAAGTAGAATCGGAGCGGTTCAGCAAAAAGAACTCGTCGCCGCTCTACGTAATATTTTCAGCTAAGCGCCAGATCAACTCAAAAAGTGAACCCTTAGTAAGTAAGCGGTTTTGAATTGCTTTTTAGACACCCACTAAGCGGGTGGGAATGTCAGGAACAACAACTTTCTCAACGAATAGGCAAGGTTTGTCAGGCTCCTCAGAGATAATTGAAGGTCAGGTTTCTGGTATCCTATCCCAATTGGAAGTGGTGCTGTGGAATGGCGGCTTCCACGACGCAGTCTGCATCGCAGCATAAAATCTGCTGCAATTGCGAAGAAATGCTGCGTTAGCAATGGCTACAGGTGCAACAGGCCGGTTTGTCCGCACAGCAGACCTTTATGCAAAGCGCAGCGAAGGTCCGGTTTCCGCCCTTCATGTAGAAATGTGCATGGTGCAGCATTTGTCACTTCGGGGGGTTTTTGCGTTCACTGCGATTGGCAGATGTCCGCACCAGCTTAATTCCTCCTTCCACCCAAAAAAAATCAGTCGCCATACCCCCGCCTGACCACCCGCGAAGGGAAGCCGGACGGCGGTATGTTTGGGGCTCACAACGCGAGCTCTGTGGGCACTCTCACCCCCTCGACGATCTCCCTCTTCTGGGCATCACTGATCCCTGCGGAGTACAACCCATAGGTCAGCTTATTGGCGGACCTCGCGGAGTGATGGCCCACGAGACTTGCGGTGAAGTGCTCCGGGACACCTGTGCGCTCACACTGAGTGATGAACCACTTACGGGTGGAGTGGAACACCGTGTCGTGGATCTCTGGATGCCTCTGCCTCAGCTTTGCATACCGCTTCACAACCTTGTCCACGGTAAGGCCTGGGAATAGCCTACCAGATGTTGGCAGCGTGGTATCCAGCAGGTTCTCCAGGATCCCATGCAGTGGCACCTCTCGCTCAGCTGCCTTAGACTTCAGCAAGCGAACCGCATTAGGCCTGATGCTGATGAAGCGCCCCAGGTTCCCCTTTGCTGTGATGTCCTCAGCCATCAGTCCACAGAGCTCACCCGAGCGCATGCCCGTGAGCAGCCCGAAGAGTACTGCACTGTGCAGCACCCTGTCCTTTGCTGCCAACAAGATGCTGACCTGGTCATCACTCAGCATGCCATGGGGATGCACCTCTGGCCGGTCTTTGACCTTGAGGGCCTCCCAGGGGTTGGCAGTCAGCTCCCCTTCGCCAACACACCAGTCAAGGAACTGGGACATCTGCTTGAGGATGCGAGCCTGGGTCTGGGGTGCCAGAGTGATACCTTCAGAAGCGACTGACAGGCTTGCTAGTTCAACCAAGCCAGCGTCCTTCCCCTGCCTGTACTTGCGGACGTTGGGAGAGAGCCGGGTGATATAGCCCAGCACCTCCTTTCCCTGGGTGAGGGACAAGTCACCAACAGCACACTTGCCGAGATGCGAGCCGAGCAGCTCAAGCGCAAAGCGCACCGACTTGTAGCTACCGGGACGTAGCCGCTGAGACACCTCAGCAAGGTAGGCTCGGGCAAGGTCGGCTACCAACCGCTCACCCATAAGGCGAGCACGCTGATATCGAGGACGAGCAACCCCCAGTCGAGGAGCTTGGGGAGCAGTGGAAGTATCGGTGCGAGGGGTAGCAAGGGCATGGGCCTGAGCCTCCTTGATGATGGTTGTGAAGGTTTGGTTCAGCTCAGCCACACGCAGCTTGGCCTCACGGGCATCACCTGTCTTGAGGGATTGCTTGAGGGCGGAACCCAAGAGGGGTTGCAGTGCCTTAGGGTAGGTCCTGCGGTAGACCCAAGTGTTGTGGGTCTTGTAGGCGTACTTAATCTGAGGTGACATGACGTCTCCTTTCTGGGGCAATTGCCCTGGTTTGTGTGATGGGGTGGGATTTTGTGAGCAGCGCCAAGGAGGGGCAGGGACTAAGCCCTTCCCTGACGCCTGCTTGGACTTAAGTTGGTCTCGACAAGACCCGCAGAACCAAAGTGATGTCTGGTTCTCCGTATTCCCCCGCAAGGGGACCTGTGAGGGCAGTGCCTGTGATGCAGTCCTCAAAGACCTCCTCCACCAAGAACTCATGGGCTGGGATGTCGTCAAAGCTAGCAAGCAACACGACACACCCAGGAGTGATGGTAAGGTTCGTCATCCTAGGCCCTCCGCAGAAGGAGGTCAGGCAACAGCAGGCCCAAGGTAAGACTTAGCGGGATTGGAAAGGGGAAGGGCTGCAGGATGCTCGGCAAGCCAGCAAGCACCACAAGGGCACCGGCCAGGGCTTGGGGAATGCTGAGAGACATCTCCCAGCGGGTCTTGAGCTGCCACTGCAGGACAAGTCGAAGCGCACCCCCTGCAAGAGCAAGGGCTGTGAAGGCCGTAAACATGATAGGTCTCCATGATGATTGATATCATTATAGAGGCCTAAAAGTTCTCAGTTTTTGGGAGGAGTTGGGCAGTACCTTCGAGTACCCAACTAGCCAACTACCCGAGTATCCGAGTACCCAGGTATCTAATTAGGCAAGTAGGCTGGTAGGCTAGTAGGCAGCCCAGAATCTCGACCTAGGCTTTGA
>Ga0206129_10004111_pt1 | contig 16282 bp, 11 predicted proteins | sample Helgoland_Spring_8_FD_148616 | JGI IMG/M metagenome (GOLD analysis project Ga0206129, IMG submission 148616) | Pelagic subsurface seawater microbial communities from Kabeltonne, Helgoland, North Sea - Helgoland_Spring_Bloom_20160502_2 | ecosystem: Environmental > Aquatic > Marine > Epipelagic ...
CGTCTCCGCAAGGATCTTCGTGATCGCCGCCGTCAGCGACGTCTTGCCGTGGTCAACGTGGCCGATCGTGCCGATGTTGCAGTGCGGCTTGTTGCGTTCAAACTTTGCCTTTGCCATGGTTCTCTACTCCAAATCCTGTGCGTCTTGCGGGTTAGCCGGCGAGTTTGGCGCGGACTTCATCCGCCACCGCCTGCGGCACCTGCTCATAGTGGTCGAATTGCATGGTGTACTGGGCACGGCCCTGGCTCATGGAGCGCAGCGTGTTGATATAGCCGAACATGTTCGCCAGCGGCACCATGCCGTTGATGACACGGGCGTTGCCGCGCTCGTCCATGCTGGCGATCTGGCCGCGGCGCGAGTTCAGGTCGCCGATGATGTCGCCCATATATTCTTCCGGCGTCACCACTTCGACCTTCATGATCGGCTCAAGCAGGGCCGGACGGCTCTTCTCCATCGCCTCGCGGAAGGCCGCGCGGGCGGCGATTTCGAACGCCATCACGCTGGAGTCGACGTCATGATAGGCGCCATCGACCAGACGGGCCTTGATATCGATCACCGGGAAACCGGCGAGAATGCCCGATTCCATGGCGGAGACGATGCCCTTTTCCACGCCCGGGATATACTCGCGCGGGATCGCGCCGCCAACAATCTCGCTGACGAAGGTGAAGCCCTCGTCCTCTTCCTTGTTGATCGGCTCGAACACCACTTTGATGCGCGCGAACTGGCCGGAGCCGCCGGACTGTTTCTTGTGGGTGTAATCGACCTCGGTCACCTGGGTGAAGGTCTCGCGGTAGGCCACCTGCGGCGCGCCCACATTGGCCTCCACCTTGAATTCGCGCTTCATGCGGTCGACGATGATATCGAGGTGAAGCTCGCCCATGCCTTTAATAATGGTCTGGCCGCTCTCGATGTCGGAGGTTACGCGGAAGCTCGGATCCTCGGCAGCCAGGCGGTTCAGGGCGACGCCCATTTTCTCCTGATCGGCCTTCGACTTCGGCTCCACCGCGATCTCGATCACCGGATCGGGGAATTCCATCCGTTCCAGGATCACCTGGTTGGAGGGATCCGACAGGGTGTCGCCGGTCGTGGTCTCCTTCAGCGACGCGATGGCGACGATATCGCCGGCGCGCGCTTCCTTGATGTCCTCGCGGCTGTTCGCATGCATCAGCAGCATGCGGCCGATACGCTCGCGCTTGCCCTTCACCGTGTTCATGACACTGCTGCCGCTGGTCAGAATGCCGGAATAAATCCGCACGAAGGTCAGCGAGCCGACGAAAGGGTCGCTCATGATCTTGAACGCCAGCGCTGCAAACGGCTCTTCGTCCGAGTTGTTGCGCTCGATCTTCTCTTCCGTACCGGCCTTCACGCCCTGAATGGCGGCGACATCGACGGGGCTCGGCATGTAATCAACCACCGCATCGAGCAGCGGCTGCACGCCCTTGTTCTTGAAGGCAGAGCCGCACAGCACCGGCACGAACACGCCGGCGATCGTGCCCTTGCGAATGCAGGCTTTGAGCGTCGCCTCGTCGGGGTCGTTGCCGTCGAGATAGGCTTCCATCGCCGCGTCGTCCTGCTCGACCGCCAGCTCGACCAGCTTTTCGCGGTATTCCGCAGCTTCGTCGGCCAGGTTTTCGGGGATGTCGCGGTATTCGAACTCCGCCCCCAGGTTCTCATCCTTCCAGATGATCGCCTGCATTTTCAGCAGATCGACGATCCCGGCAAAATCCGACTCGGCACCGACCGGCAATTGGGTGACCAGCGGCGCCGCACCCAGACGGTCCACCATCATTTCGACGCAGCGGTAAAAGTTGGCGCCGGTCCGGTCCATCTTGTTGACGAAGCACATGCGCGGCACGCCGTACTTGTCCGCCTGGCGCCACACGGTCTCGGACTGCGGCTCCACGCCCGCAACCGAGTCGAACACCGCCACGGCGCCGTCGAGCACACGCAGCGAGCGTTCCACCTCGATGGTGAAATCGACATGGCCGGGGGTATCGATGATGTTCACCCGGTGGTCGCGCCAGAAGGTGGTGGTGGCGGCGGAGGTGATCGTGATGCCACGCTCCTGCTCCTGCTCCATCCAATCCATGGTGGCAGCGCCATCGTGCACCTCGCCGATCTTATAGGACCGGCCGGTGTAATACAGGATGCGCTCCGTCGTCGTGGTCTTGCCAGCGTCGATGTGCGCCATAATACCGATATTACGGTAGTGATCCAACGAAGTGTCGCGTGCCATGACCTTGGAACCCTCTGACGTTCGATGTTACCAGCGGTAATGCGAGAAGGCGCGGTTGGCTTCGGCCATGCGGTGCGTGTCCTCGCGTTTCTTGACTGCACCACCGCGATTGTTGATCGCGTCCACCAGTTCACCGGCCAGGCGATCCTGCATGGTCTTTTCCGGCCGGCCGCGCGCGGCGGAGATCAGCCAGCGAATGGCGAGCGCCTGCGCCCGTTCCGCCCGAACCTCCACCGGCACCTGGTAGGTGGCGCCGCCGACACGGCGGGAGCGAACCTCCAGGTTCGGGCGCACGTTTTCCAGCGCGGTGTGAAAGGCCTGCACGGCGTCGACACCGCCACGGCGCTCCGTAGTTTCCAGCGCGTGGTAAAAAATCTTTTCTGCGACGGCTTTCTTGCCGTCAAACATCATGCAGTTGATGAACTTGGTCACCACCAGATCGCCATATTGCGGATCCGGCAGAATTTCCCGTTTTTCGGCTGCGCGACGACGCGACATCGATCCAGTCTCCCCGTCTTATTTCGGCCGCTTGGCGCCGTATTTGGAGCGGCGCTGGCGGCGGTTGGCAACGCCCTGGGTATCCAGAACGCCACGCAGAATGTGATAGCGGACGCCCGGCAAATCCTTCACGCGGCCGCCGCGGATCAGCACAACCGAGTGCTCCTGCAGGTTATGGCCCTCGCCGGGGATATAGCTGGTGACCTCGAAGCCGTTGGTCAGACGCACACGCGCAACCTTCCGCAACGCCGAGTTCGGCTTTTTCGGCGTGGTGGTATAGACGCGGGTGCAAACCCCACGCTTTTGCGGACACGCTTCGAGAGCCGGCACCTTGTTCCGTGCCTTCTGCAGAACCCGCGGCTTGCGGATCAACTGGTTGATCGTCGGCATGCGTTTCGCCTTAAACCAATCGTCGTTATGCCGGGCGCACCATACGCCGGGCCTTCAAGTTACAACCAACAGCACAAACGGAGATCGCAGCGAGCCGGACAGCCCAACGGTAAACACCGACCCGGCCAACGTTCGCGGTTGGCATTGGAGGTCGGTCCGTATCTGGCGCTGTCGGTTCCCATCTGGCCGTCGGACCCTGCGGCGGCGGCGGTGATGGCGGACGCTGCGTCTAGGCTCGATGCCTACTACCTGTCGCCCTGTTCGAGAGCGCGGAACCTACTGGCGACGCGCCTTCCGGTCAAGTCCTATTCGTCGAAATTCCGCTACACGCGGTCGCGGCCGGCTGCCGGGACTGAACCCGGCAACCGGCTGCCGCCGTTGTGTGCGGCTCAGTCGCCAGCGGCCTCCTGGATCGGTGCGTCGCTGTTGGCCGCATCCGGCGCGGGCAGGGCCGCCCGCTCCGCCTGCAGGCGGCGATCGCGTTCCTGGGCCAGGCGGCGCATATGACGCATGACGCTGCCGGTGCCGGCCGGAATCAGGCGACCGACAATGACGTTTTCTTTCAGGCCGTTCAGGAAATCGAGCTTGCCGCCGACCGAGGCTTCGGTCAGCACGCGGGTCGTCTCCTGGAACGAGGCGGCGGAGATCCAGGACTGGGTCTGCAGCGAGGCCTTGGTGATTCCCAGCAGCACGGGCTTGGCCTGGGCCGGGCGCAGATCCGCGGACACGGTCTTGGCATTGACCGCGTCGAACTCGGTGCGGTCCACCTGCTCGCCCACCAGGAACATGGTGTCGCCGGGGTCGGAAATTTCGACCTTTTGCAGCATCTGGCGGACGATCACCTCAATGTGCTTGTCGTTGATCTTCACGCCCTGCAGACGATAGACTTCCTGAATTTCGTTGACGAGATACTCGGCCAGGGCCTCGACACCCAACACGTTCAGGATGTCGTGCGGGACGGCGTTGCCTTCCATCAGCAGGTCGCCCTTTTCCACCACATCGCCCTCGCGGACGGCCACGTGCCGGCCCTTCGGGATCAGATATTCGGTGGTCTTCTCCGCATCCTCCAGGTCGCGGACGATGATGCGGCGCTTGGTCTTGTAATCCCGGCCGAATTCGACCCGGCCGCCGGACTCGCTGAGAATGGCGTGATCTTTGGGCTTGCGGGCTTCGAACAGTTCGGCGACGCGCGGCAAGCCGCCGGTGATGTCGCGGGTCTTCGAGCTTTCGCGCGGAATGCGCGCCAGCACGTCACCCGGCTGCACCTTCTGGCCGTTCTCCACCGACAGGATGGCGTCCACGCTCATGAAATAGCGCGCCTCCAGCCCGTTCGGCAGCACGACGACCTCGCCGGCCTCGTCCCGCAGCGTCACACGCGGGCGCAGGTCCGCACCGCGCGGCTGCTGGCGCCAGTCGATGACCACGCGGCTGGAAATGCCGGTCGCTTCGTCCAAGACCTCGCGCATCGCCACGTTTTCGACAAGGTCGACATAGTGGGCGACGCCTTCGGCCTCGGTGATGATCGGCAGGGTGTAGGGGTCCCATTCCGCCAGTTTCTGGCCCGGCTCCACCTCGGTGCCCTCGTCGCAGAGGATTTTGGCACCGTAAGGCAGACGGTGGCGGGCGCGCTCGCGGTTGTGCTCGTCGATCAGCACGATTTCGGTGTTGCGGGCAAGCACCACGGGCAGCCCGTCGGCGCCGATGACCACATTGCGGTTCGCCACCTTGATGGTGCCCGCCTGGGTCGCCTCGACACTCGACTGCTCGGCACCGCGCTGGGCGGCGCCGCCGATGTGGAAGGTGCGCATGGTGAGCTGGGTGCCCGGCTCGCCGATGGACTGGGCGGCGATCACGCCAACCGCCTCGCCCTGGTTGGCAGGCGTGCCGCGGGCCAGGTCGCGGCCATAGCAACTGGCACAGATGCCGACGACCGTTTCGCAGGTCAGCGGCGAACGCACGCGGACCTTGTCGACACCCGCTTCCTCGATGGCGATGGCGGTGTCTTCGTCGATGATCTCGCCCTTGGCCGCCAGCACCTCGCCAGACAGCGGATGGGCGATGTCCTCCATGGTGGTGCGGCCGAGAATGCGCTCCGACAGCTGCTCGATCACATTGCCGCCATCGACGATCGCCGCCATGGTCAGGCCATTTTCGGTGCCGCAGTCCTCCGCAGTGATGATGCAGTCCTGGGCCACGTCCACCAGACGCCGGGTCAGGTAGCCGGAGTTCGCGGTCTTCAGCGCGGTATCGGCCAGGCCCTTACGGGCGCCGTGGGTGGAGTTGAAATACTCCAGCACGGTCAGGCCTTCCTTGAAGTTGGAGATGATCGGCGTCTCGATGATCTCGCCCGACGGCTTGGCCATGAGGCCGCGCATGCCGGCGAGCTGTTTCATCTGCGCTTCGGAGCCGCGCGCACCGGAGTGGGCCATCATGTAGACCGAGTTGATCGGCTCGCCGGGCTTCTGCTCCTTGATCGCCGCCATCATCGCGCCGGAGACGCGGTCGGTGGTGGTGGACCAGGCGTCGATCACCTTGTTGTACTTTTCGCCCTGGGTGATCAGGCCTTCGAGATACTGGGTCTCATACTGTTTGACCTGGTTCTGCGCTTCCTCGATCAACTCCCACTTGTTGGGCGGGATGACCAGATCGTCCTTGCCGAACGAGATGCCGGCCAGCGTCGCATTGCCGAAGCCGGTGGTCATCAGCCGGTCGCAGAAGATCACCGTCTCCTTCTGGCCGCAAATGCGGTAGACGCTGTCGATCAGGTTGGTGATGGCCTTCTTGGTCATCACGGTGTTGACCCAGTCATAGGAGACGCCGGGCATTTTCGGCAGCAACTGCGCCAGGGTCAGCCGGCCCGGCGTGGTCTCCACCGTGCGGGTGATGGCCTCGCCGGCGCTGGTGATCTCCGGCCAGCGCACCTTGATCTTGCTGTGCCAGGTCAGAACCTTGGCGTTCAAGGCATGCTCCACCTCTGCGAAATCCGCGAACAGGCGGGTGGCCTCGGCCCCGAACGTGTCGTCCATCGACAGATAGTAAAGGCCGAGGACGATATCCTGGGTCGGCACGATGATCGGCTTGCCGTTGGCGGGCGAGAGGATGTTGTTGGTCGACATCATCAGCACGCGCGCTTCGAGCTGGGCTTCCAGCGACAGCGGCACGTGCACCGCCATCTGGTCGCCGTCGAAGTCGGCGTTGAACGCGGTGCAGACCAGCGGGTGCAGCTGGATCGCCTTGCCTTCGATCAGGGTCGGCTCGAACGCCTGAATGCCGAGGCGGTGCAGGGTCGGCGCGCGGTTCAGCATGACCGGGTGCTCGCGGATCACCTCCTCCAGGATATCCCAGACCTCCGGCCGCTCGCGCTCCACCATGCGCTTGGCCGCCTTGATGGTGGAGGCCATGCCGTATTTCTCAAGCCGCGAATAGATGAAGGGCTTGAACAGTTCGAGCGCCATTTTTTTCGGCAGGCCGCATTGGTGCAGCTTCAGTTCCGGACCGACGACGATCACGGAACGGCCGGAATAATCGACGCGCTTGCCCAGCAGGTTCTGGCGGAAGCGGCCCTGCTTGCCCTTCAGCATGTCCGAGAGCGATTTCAGCGGCCGCTTGTTGGCGCCGGTGATGACGCGGCCGCGCCGCCCGTTGTCGAACAGGGCGTCGACGGATTCCTGCAGCATCCGCTTTTCGTTGCGGATGATGATGTCCGGGGCGCGCAGTTCGATCAGGCGCTTCAGGCGGTTGTTGCGGTTGATGACGCGGCGATAGAGATCATTCAGGTCGCTGGTGGCGAACCGGCCACCATCCAGCGGCACCAACGGCCGCAACTCCGGCGGGATGACCGGGATCACGTCCATGATCATCCATTCGGGCTTGGTGTTCGACTCCAGAAAAGCCTCGACCATTTTCAGGCGCTTGACCGCCTTCTTGCGCTTGGCCTCGGAGCCGGTCGTCAACATCTCCTCGCGGAGCTGGACGCGTTCCTTCTCCAGATCCATGGCGGAGAGCAGGTTCTTCAGCGCCTCCGCCCCGATCATGGCGGTGAAATTGTCCTCGCCATAGGTATCCTGCGCGTCGAGATATTCCTCCTCGGTCAGGAGCTGGCGGTCCTTGAGGTCGGTCAGGCCCGGCTCGACGACGATGTACTGCTCGAAATACAGCACCCGCTCCAGGTCTTTCAGCGTCATGTCCAGCATGTTGCCGATGCGCGACGGCATCGACTTCAGGAACCAGATATGGGCCACCGGCGAGGCCAGTTCGATATGGCCCATACGCTCGCGCCGGACCTTGGAGAGGGTGACCTCCACGCCGCATTTCTCGCAGACAATGCCGCGGTACTTCATGCGCTTGTACTTGCCGCACAGGCACTCGTAGTCCTTGATCGGACCGAAAATGCGGGCGCAAAACAGGCCTTCCCGCTCTGGCTTGAACGTGCGGTAGTTGATCGTTTCCGGCTTGCGGATTTCGCCGAACGACCAGGAACGGATGCGCTCCGGCGAGGCAATGGAAATCTGAATCCGGTCGAAGCTGGGCGGGGCGGCCACCTGGCCGAAGAAACGCATCAGATCGTTCATGGGTCTATCTCCTCATGCCTTGACCAGCAGGCACGCTAGACGCACGGAGGGCGGCGCCGGCCGGGCCGGCACCGCCGAAAAAAGGGTTGAGAGGGCGGCAGCTGAAAATCAGCTCTGCTCCTCCAGCAATTCCACGTTCAGGCCAAGCGAGCGCAACTCCTTGATCAGCACGTTGAACGACTCCGGCAGGCCGGCGTCGAACGTGTCGTCGCCCCGCACGATGGCCTCGTACACCTTGGTGCGGCCGGCGACATCGTCGGACTTGACGGTAAGCATTTCCTGCAGGGTGTAGGCCGCGCCATACGCCTCCAACGCCCAGACTTCCATCTCGCCGAAACGCTGGCCGCCGAACTGCGCCTTGCCGCCCAGCGGCTGCTGGGTGACGAGGCTGTAAGGCCCGATCGAGCGGGCGTGAATCTTGTCGTCCACCAGGTGATGCAGTTTCAGCATGTAAATATAGCCGACGGTCACCTTGCGATCAAACGGCTCTCCGGTACGGCCGTTGATCAGGGTGGACTGACCGGACTCGTGCAGGCCCGCCGCCGTCAGTTGCTCGCGGATATCGTCCTCGCGGGCGCCGTCGAACACCGGCGTGGCGATGGGAACGCCGCCGCGCAGGTTCTCCGCCATTTCCAGCAATTCGTCGTCGTCCATCTCCGCCAGGATTTCCCGGTAGGAGGGGCCATAGACTTCCTGCAACTTGGCGCGCAGATCCTCCATTTCGGTCTTGCCGTGCGGCAAGGCGTCGAGAATGTCGCCGATCTGCCGGCCAAGCCCCGCACAGGCCCAGCCCAGATGCGTTTCGAGAATCTGGCCCACATTCATGCGGCTGGGCACGCCAAGCGGGTTCAGCACAACGTCGACCGGGCGGCCATCCTCCAGATGGGGCATGTCCTCCATCGGCACGATGCGGCTGACCACTCCCTTGTTGCCATGCCGGCCCGCCATTTTGTCGCCGGGCTGCAGCTTGCGCTTCACGGCGATGAAGACCTTGACCATCTTCATGACGCCGGGGGGCAGTTCGTCGCCGCGCTCCAGCTTCTCCACCTTGTTCTCGAAGCGCTCGGTCAGTTCCTTGACGCTTTCGTCGAAGCGCTGGGTCAGGCGTTCGATTTCGGCCATGGCGGCGTCGTCGGCGACGACCAGGCGGCGCCACTCGCCGGTGGACAGCCGCGCCAGCACCGCCTCGTCGATGACCGTGCCGGCGCGCGCCGCCTCGATGCCCTTGGCGACCGTCTGGTCGATCAACAGTTCGCGCAGGCGGGCGTTGAACGAGCGGGTGAGAATGCCGCGTTCGTCGTCCCGGTCCTTCGCCAGGCGCTCGATCTCCAGCTGGTCGATCTGCCGCGCTCGCTCGTCCTTCTCGATGCCGCGGCGGGAGAACACCCGCACTTCGACAATGGTGCCGCCGACGCCGGGCGGCACCTTTAGCGAGGTGTCGCGCACGTCCGAGGCCTTTTCGCCAAAGATGGCGCGCAGCAACTTCTCCTCCGGTGTCATCGGCGACTCGCCCTTCGGCGTCACCTTGCCCACCAGAATGTCGCCGGGCTGCACTTCCGCCCCGACATAGACGATGCCCGCCTCGTCGAGATTGCGCAGCGCTTCCTCGCCCACGTTCGGGATATCGCGGGTGATTTCCTCCTGGCCCAGCTTGGTGTCGCGGGCCATGACCTCGAACTCCTCGATATGGATCGAGGTGAAGACGTCATCGCGGACGATGCGCTCCGAAATCACGATGGAGTCTTCGAAATTGTAGCCGTTCCAGGGCATGAACGCGACCAGCGCGTTGCGGCCGAGCGCCAGTTCGCCCCGGTCGGTCGACGGGCCGTCGGCGACGATCTCGCCCTTCTTGACCCGCTGGCCGACCCGCACCAGAGGCTTCTGGGTGATGCTGGTGGACTGGTTGGAGCGCTGGAATTTCTGCAGGTTGTAGATGTCGACGCCGGTGTCGTTCTGCGCCTCGTCCTCGTTGACACGGATGACGATGCGGCGGGCGTCGACCTGGTCGATGATACCGCCGCGCTTGGCGGTCACCGCCGCGCCGCTGTCGCGGGCGACGTGGACTTCCATGCCGGTGCCGACAAAGGGCGCATCGGCCTTCACCAACGGCACCGCCTGACGCTGCATGTTCGAGCCCATGAGCGCGCGGTTGGCGTCGTCGTTTTCCAGGAACGGGATCAGCGCTGCGGCGACCGAGACCAGCTGCTTTGGCGAGACGTCGATCAAGTCGACCTGGTCGGGCGGCAGCAGCAGCGGGTTTCCGGCCTTGCGGCTGGTGACCAGATCGTCGACGAAACGGCCATCGCCATCCACCGGCACATTGGCCTGGGCGACGGCGTATTTGCCTTCCTCCATCGCCGACAGATAGACCACCTCATCGGTGACCTGGCCATCGGCCACCTTGCGGTACGGGCTTTCGATGAAGCCGTACTGGTTGATGCGGGCAAAGGTTGCCAGCGAGTTGATCAGGCCGATATTCGGGCCTTCCGGCGTTTCGATCGGGCAGATGCGGCCATAGTGCGTCGGGTGCACGTCGCGCACCTCGAAGCCGGCGCGCTCCCGCGTCAGGCCGCCCGGGCCCAGGGCCGACAGGCGCCGCTTGTGGGTAATCTCCGAGAGCGGATTGGTCTGGTCCATGAACTGCGAGAGCTGCGACGATCCGAAGAATTCGCGCACCGCCGCGGCGGCGGGCTTGGCGTTGATCAGGTCCTGCGGCATGACCGAGTCGATTTCAACCGCACTCATGCGCTCGCGGATCGCGCGCTCCATGCGCAGCAGGCCGACGCGGTACTGGTTCTCCAGCAACTCGCCCACCGAGCGCACGCGGCGATTGCCGAGATGGTCGATATCGTCGATTTCGCCGAAGCCATCCTTCAGGCCGACCAGCGTCTTGACGATGGCCAGGATATCCGCCTTGCGCAGCACGCGCATGGTGTCGGGCGCATCCAGGTCGAGGCGGGCGTTCATCTTGACCCGGCCGACGGCGGAGAGGTCGTAGCGCTCGAAGTCGAAGAACAGCGACTTGAACATGGCGTCGGCGGATTCCGGGGTCGGCGGCTCGCCCGGTCGCATGACGCGGTAGATATCGTTCAGCGCATCCTCACGCTCGTTGTTCTTGTCGAGCATCAGGGTGTTGCGGACATAGGTGCCGATGGTAACGCCATCGGCGGCCAGCAGTTCCAGCACGTCGATGCCGGCGCCGCGCAGCGTTTCCATCAGTTCCGCAGTGATTTCCGTGCCGGCCTCGGCATAGATTGCGCCGGAGTCGAGGTCCGCCACGTCATAGGCGATGAAGCGGCCGACCAGATCCTCGTCCGCCAGCAACTGGCGGGTGGCGCCGACCTCTTCGATCTTGCGCAGGGTGCGCACGGTGACCTTGGTGCCGGCCTTGGCCAGAACGGCGCCGTCCTTGGCGTCGCGCAGGTCGTGTTCCAGCTTGGCGCCGCGCAGCTTCTCGATGTCGATCGGCGCGCTCCAGCCTTCGTCCTCGCGGGTGAAGGTGTCGATCTCGTAGAAGTATTCGAGGACTTCCTCCGGCGACATGCCCTGGACTTCCTCCAGCGGCATTTCCTCCTCGTCAGCGGCATAGCTGGCCCGCCGTTCTTCCGTCGCGGCACTGTCGAGGGCCATGAGCAGCGTGGTGACCGGCAGCTTGCGCCGGCGGTCGATGCGGACATAAACGATATCTTTGGCGTCGAACTCGAAGTCGAGCCAGGAGCCGCGGTAGGGAATGACGCGGGCGGAATAGAGATATTTGCCGCTGGCATGGGTCTTACCGCGGTCGTGATCGAAGAACACGCCCGGCGAGCGGTGCATCTGGCTGACGATCACCCGCTCGGTGCCGTTGACGATAAAGGTGCCCTTGTCGGTCATGAGCGGCATGTCGCCCATATAGACGTCCTGCTCCTTGATATCGCGGATCGAGCGGGCGCCCGTATCCTCGTCGATATCCCAGACGACAAGGCGAAGCGTCAACTTCAACGGTGCGGCATAGGTGATGCCGCGCTGCATGCACTCGTCGACGTCGTACTTCGGCGCCTCGAACTCGTAGTCGACGAATTCGAGCTGGGCCTTTTCGGCAAAATCCTTGATCGGGAACACGCTGGAGAGCGCTTCCCAGATACCGCCGGCCTGGCGTTCTTCCGACGTGGTGGCGCCGTATTGCAGGAAGCCGTCATAAGACGCTTTCTGCACCTCGATCAGGTTCGGCAACTCGGCCACTTCGGTAATCTTGCCGAAGGTCCGGCGCAGGCGGTTCACACCGCCGAGCGCGCGCAGCGAATTGGTCCGGAACGCATTCTTCGTGACCTCGCCGCCTGCGCCCACTGCCGTGGGGATCGCACCGTTAGCACCCGCCATGCCTGTCACTCCTTAAGTCCGGACGTCCATTGCCACCCGCCTTATGTAGCGTGCGGCAAGCCAATTCTTCAACGCAAAATGGCGCACGCGCGCAGACCCGCTACCGGGCTCCGCGTGTTGCGCCTCAACTTCCAGTTGCCGGCCCGGCGGGCCGGCAAGGCCAGAGGCGACGGCCGACGGCGTTGCCGCCCTGCCGTCGCGCACCGGGATAACGCCGCAGGCGGCGTCCATCGGGCCTATTTCAGCTCGACCGACGCACCCGCTTCCTCCAGCTTCTTCTTCAGCCCTTCGGCCTCGCCCTTCGCGACGGCTTCCTTGACCGCCTTCGGCGCGCCCTCGACCAGGTCCTTGGCCTCCTTCAGGCCCAGGCCGGTGATAGCGCGGACTTCCTTGATGACGTTGATCTTCTTGTCGCCCGCAGACGTCAGGATCACGTCGAACTCGTCCTTTTCCTCCACCGGCGCGGCGGCACCGGCGTCGCCACCGGCAGCGCCTGCCATCATCGGCATCGCCATCGGCGCGGCCGCGGCAGACACGCCCCACTTGTCCTCAAGCATTTTCGCCAGATCGGCGGCTTCGAGAACGGTCAGGTTGGAAAGGTCGTCAACCAGCTTTTCCAGATCAGCCATGGTTTTTTGTCCTCTTCAGATCGGTTTGGTTCGTTTTCGTAACGGATGGGTCGAGCATTCGCATACGTTGTGCGGTGCGTCCTGCGGCTCAGCCGCCGGTCGCGCCATAGGCCCCGAACACGCGCGCAAGCTTGGCCTGCGGCGCGCCCATCAGCGTGACCAACTGCGTTGCCGGCTGCGGCAGCACAGTGACCAGCTTCGTCGCCGGGGCGTTGACCAGCCCGACGATCTTGGCCCGGAATTCGTCCAGAGACGGCAGCTTGGAAAGCTGCTCGACCGCATCGGCGTCTATGACGCGGTTGCCGATGACGCCGCCGACGACCGAGAACTTGTTGTTCCCGTTCGCATAGGCCACGCACACCTTTGCCGCCGCCACGGGGTCGGCCGAGAAGGCCACCGCCGTCGGTCCACGGAACAGATCCTTCGCGCCCGCGAATGGCGTGCCTTCGATCGCAATCTTGGCCAGCCGGTTCTTGGTCACGCGGAAGGTTGCTCCCGCCTCGCGCATTTTGGCGCGGAGATTGGTCATCTCCGCAACCGTCATGCCGGACTGTTGCACAACGATGAGCACCCCCATGTCCTGGAGTTGCCCGGTGAACTGCTCGACCAGTTCTTCTTTCTGCTTGCGCAGCACTGGTCTTCACTCCATCCAGAGCACGCCATCCGGGCCGAGGCCCGTTCCGGCGTGCCGGTTGCACCATGGCCGGTCGGCAGCGAGCCGCCTTCCGGCCGTCGACCCGGATTTTGGCCGCAGCCGCCATCCGGGGGTTCGTCCTGTCCCTCGAGCCAGCCCGCCGTTGCCGGCGCGCCGAGGCGAGGCCACGACCGCCGAACCCTTGACGCTGGTGCGTCGCAAGCCAACCGATCTAGCCCCTATCTCATGCAGGCGGCGATTAAGCCGGAAGCCGGCACCCGCAATCTCGGACAGGTCGGCCGCCGAACCGCCCCGAAGGGCGGACTGCGGCCTGGACCCGGCGCCGGCCGAAAGCCGGACACCGGAAACTCCTTATGCGCCTAGGCGGCCGCCGATTCCCCCGATCGGAAATCGGATATGTCCAGGCGCAGGCCCGGCCCCATGGTGGAGCTGAGCGCAATCTTTTTCAGATAGACGCCCTTGGCGCCGGACGGCTTCGCCCGGTTGATGGCGTCGACGAAGGCGCGCACATTGCCTTCGATCTGATTGGGGTCGAACGAGATCTTGCCGACGCCGGCATGGACGATACCGGCGCGCTCGACCCGGAACTGCACCTGGCCGCCCTTGGCCGCCTGCACGGCCTCGGTCACGTCGTTGGTGACGGTGCCGAGGCGCGGGTTCGGCATCAGGCCGCGCGGGCCCAGCACACGGCCCAGACGGCCGACAATGGCCATCATGTCGGGCGTGGCGATGGCGCGGTCGAAATCGATGGTGCCGCCCTGGATGACCTCGGCCAACTCCTCGGCGCCGACGATGTCGGCCCCGGCGGCCTGCGCCTCCTCGGCCTTGGCGCCGCGGGCGAACACGGCCACACGGACGCTCTTGCCGGTGCCGTGCGGCAGGTTGACGACGCCGCGGACCTGCTGGTCGGCGTGGCGCGGATCGACGCCCAGATTCATCGCGACCTCGACGGTCTCGTCGAACTTGGCCGGCGCCGCGCCCTTCAGGATCGCGACGGCTTCGCTCAGCGTGTAGAGCTTGTTCGCATCAACCGCGCTGCGGTTCTTGCGGATACGCTTTCCGGTCGCCATCGTCTCAGCCCTCCACCACGGCCAAACCCATGGAACGGGCGGAGCCGCGCAGCATTTCCACCGCGGCATCGACGTCGTTCGCATTCAGGTCGTTCATCTTCTGCTCGGCGATCTCGCGCAACTGGCTGACGGACACCTGGCCCGCACGCTCGGTCTTGACGTTCTGGGCGCCCTTCTGGACGCCGGCCGCCTTTTTCAGAAAATAGGTCGCCGGCGGCGACTTGGTCACGAAGGAGAAGCTGCGATCGCCGTAGACGGTGATGACGGTCGGGATCGGCATCCCGGCCTCCATCTGCTGGGTCGCCGCGTTGAACGCCTTGCAGAATTCCATGATATTGACGCCGCGCTGGCCCAGCGCCGGGCCGATGGGCGGCGACGGGTTGGCCTTGCCGGCCGGCACTTGCAGCTTGATATAGCCGGTGATCTTCTTTGCCATACGCTATCGCTCCTCAAATGGCCGTTCGGCCCTGGCAAGGCCGCCGGTGCGCGGTACGGGTGGAGACCAGCCCTCCCGCGCGGGATTTCGGTGATCAGGTGGCTTTCTCGACCTGGGAATATTCGAGATCGACCGAGGTGGCCCGGCCGAAAATCGAGACGGATATCTTCAGGCGGGCGCGCTCGGCATCCACCTCCTCCACCAGGCCGTTGAACGAGGCGAACGGGCCGTCGCACACGCGCACCTGCTCGCCCACATCGTAGATAACAGAGGGGCCGGTGCGCTCCACGCCTTCCGACACCTGGTTGATGATGCGCTGGGCCTCGGACTCGCTGATCGGCACCGGCCGATTGCCGCCGCCGAGGAAGCCCGTGACCTTGGCCGTGTTCTTCACCAGATTCCAGGCATGGTCGGTCATATCCATCTTCACCAGAACATAGCCGGGGAAGAACTTGCTTTCGGCCTTGTATTTCTGGCCGCGGCGGACCTGGGTCACCTCCTCGGTCGGCACCAGGACGTCTTCGATCTGGGCACCGATGCCCTGTTTGTCCGCCTGTTCGCGGATGGAGGCCGCGACCTTTTTTTCGAATCCGGAATAGACGTGGATCACGTACCAGCGCGCAACCATGCCCTCACCCCCCAAGACCGAGGATGAAGCGCACGCCAAGCGCCAAAATCTGATCGACGACGAAGAAGAACACCGCCGCCAGGAACACCATGATAAACACCATCATCGTGGTGATACCGGTTTCCTTGCGGGTCGGCCAAGTGACCTTGGACGCTTCCTGTCGGACCTGGCGGATGAACTCGCCGGGGTTTGCCATAGTCGCCAGTGCCTGTTCCAGCCGGATCGGAAGGGGAGCGGCTGCCGCCACCCCAATATGCAAAGGCCCGCCCCATATCAGGCAGGCCGAAGACGAAGCCTTCCATTAAGACAATGCTTCGTCCGGTGTCAACCCCTTATATCGAGAGGGGTGGCAGGAGTGGAGGGACTCGAACCCCCAGCCCTCGGTTTTGGAGACCGATGCTCTACCAATTGAGCTACACTCCTAAGCGGGCGCCGGACCGATCAACTCTTAGCCGATCCGGCGCCGATAAACAAGCGGGCTGCTGCTTACTCGATGATGGATGCGACGACGCCGGCGCCGACGGTGCGGCCGCCTTCGCGGATCGCGAAGCGCAGGCCCTCGTCCATGGCGATCGGTGCGATCAGGTTCACGACCATCGCGATGTTGTCGCCCGGCATCACCATCTCGGTGCCGTCCGGCAACTCCACCGTGCCCGTCACGTCCGTCGTGCGGAAATAGAATTGCGGGCGGTAGTTCGAGAAAAACGGCGTGTGGCGGCCGCCCTCTTCCTTCGTCAGCACGTAGCACTCGCACTTGAACTTCGTGTGCGGCGTGATCGACCCCGGCTTCGCCAGAACCTGGCCCCGCTC
>Ga0206129_10004116_pt1 | contig 16268 bp, 15 predicted proteins | sample Helgoland_Spring_8_FD_148616 | JGI IMG/M metagenome (GOLD analysis project Ga0206129, IMG submission 148616) | Pelagic subsurface seawater microbial communities from Kabeltonne, Helgoland, North Sea - Helgoland_Spring_Bloom_20160502_2 | ecosystem: Environmental > Aquatic > Marine > Epipelagic ...
AGTAGTGCTGACCGAATGGAACGAGTTCCGCGGGCTGAACTTGAAAAAGTTGGCCAATAAAATGGCGGTCCCGCATATGGCCGACCTACGCAACGTATACTCCGTCAAGGACGCCAAGCGCGCAGGGTTTGAGGCCTATGACAGCATCGGACGTATAGGGTTTATGAAGAACTAACACTCAAAGACCTATTATTTACACTTGCCCCCACTAGCCGAGGGCAAGTGCATGCAAGAGTTTGGTGGGGCGCTCGTTTTAACAACATAACAGGTTCTAGGCTGTTCATCGACCTGAAGGGTGAACTCTACGGCTAAAACCCAGATCAAAGTATTTTGTGGCAAGAGTTTGGATTGCGCACAAGCACATTTCTTCGCACCGTCCGCGACGCCGTCAATGTGGCGACCCAACCGCCTTGGAAGCCGACGAGCACTGGAACCATCGCCTTACCCAGCGGTATCTTAGCCGGACGCTGTGAAGACAATGGAGTGGATATCACCGCAAGTGCCGCGTCGAGATCAAACCTCTCGGGATCATGCTGCGCATAGCCCTGCCGCTCAGTGGATGCATTGCCTGAAACTGATGGGCCGATCTCTCATGACGAGTGGCTTCGACAGGCAGGTTGCTTAGATCCAAATCCATATAGCCTTGCTCAATCGCTATATTGCTCTTTGCATACCTTTCACTGAGGCCGTAGACTAAATCCGTCCGGGGTAAGGTGAAGACTGCCGATCATCGGATTTGTGCAACAAAGCCATTGAGCGTCGAGTATGTCTCGGCTATTTAGTATCGTCATTATATCAGGATATGCCTGGTTAATCATCAATAAAACTGAGCGACCTCCCAATGCAGAATGTACCTTTTGAATGGATGACCCTGAGTTTTAGCGTATCAGCTCTCACGAGTTTTTTGATCATTGTTTGGTTTGCGCGCAGTTCAAAACAGCATCTGAAACGCGATGATACTTCTGCCGTACAAGCCTTACACATAAATCCAACTGCTCGCATTGGTGGCCTTGCGATTTTTATCGCTTTAGTCGTGGCTGCGGCGTTGTCGCACAGCGCTGACAATTGGAAATCATTAGTTCTTTTGCTAGTCAGTGCAGTGCCTGTATTTATTGTCGGATTAGCTGAAGATCTTGGTTGCCTAGCAAGTCCAACTAGAAGGCTGATTGCCGCAACAGTCTCAGGCTCAGTGTTTATCGGACTAATGGGACAATGGGTACTGCACACTGACGTTCCAGGTTTAGATATCGCACTTCAGTGGTCACCCTTTGCTATAGCATTTTCATTGTTCCTAGCAGTTGGCATTAGCCATGCCTTTAATCTTATCGATGGCCTTAACGGGCTAGCAGGGTTCACAGCGTTTGCAGCCGCTCTTGCGCTGGCAACAATTGCACATCAATCAGGGCTTACAGAGCACCGCGATATGCTTCTTACAATTGCAGCTGCAATTACAGGCTTTTTGATTTTCAACTTTCCATTTGGCAAAATCTTTTTGGGGGATGCTGGAGCTTACGTAATTGGTCATCTACTCGTCTGGGTGTCTGTATCTATTTTGTGGAACGCTCCAAATGTGAGCCCATTTGCAATGCTGCTCATCTTCTTCTGGCCAATTGCGGACACATTACTAGCAATCATGCGGCGTTTGTCTCTTGGAAAACCAATCGCACAACCTGATAGGTTGCATTTTCATCAGCTTGTGATGCGCGGTGTGGAGATTGTTCTTTTAGGCAGAAAGAAGCGACGGATCGCAAATCCGTTGGCAACACTGTTTACGCTTCCCTTTGTTGTTGCACCTATGATCGCAGGCGTGATGTGTGCGCTTGATCGTGGAAACGCAGCGATGGCCTGTGGTCTTTTTGCAGTGATCTTTATTGCGACTTACAAGACAGGCATGTGGATCGCTCCGAAACTGCGCCGTTCTGCCCGCCCAAAAACTGTGCGAATAGCGAATAGCGAATAGCGAATAGCCGCAGAATGAAACTTTGAAGCAGACGTAAAGAGCTCTTTTGACCCTACCAATTAGCAGTAAAATCTACTCATCCAGGTACGAAGCCCACCGCACATCCAAGCGCAATCGCACAGGCATCTGCCAACACATCGCCTACCTCGCCACTTCCGTTCACAAAAGGTTGTGCGAGCTCGATAAAGATGTCGAACATAATCCCGTATACCGGGTAATTCCGAGACTGATGAGGCTTAGCAGAGCTAATCGGAAGCGCAAGAACAGCAAATGCAATCACGTGATGTAATTTGTCCGTACCAGACGCGTCAGGCAGTTGCTGAGCTGGTCTCAAGGTAGCAAGCCCTATCGGAGCCGCCAAAACGACTGTGACCCGCCTTACCCAAAATGGGGTCTAAGATGCTCAATCAATCTTAACCTGTTTCATATTCCTCGGGCTTTTCACCTGTGTAGAAAGGGGTGCCATATATTGCTCCCGATATAACTACATCAAAAGCGTATAGTCATACAGCCACCTGGACGACCGAAAAGACTTAAACAAATTGAAAAGACCGGATAAATACTACGCACAAGCTATTTCGAAATTTGCACTTGATCTGCAGTAACGTTAACTTTTGCACCTTGCCCCATGAACTCCATCAAAAGCCAAACGCGCTGTTGGGCATCTACTTTTTCAACAGTCGCTACAAAGTTTGCAAACGCCCCCGACAGGACATCTACGGTATCACCAACATTCAATATTTTTGGCGGTAAGAGCGTTCCCGATGTATCACAGCGCAACATCAGGCTCGAAATCACGGCGAGTGGTAGAGGTTTAGGTGTGCCGTCAAAGCTCACCAGACGCGAAACTCCAATAGTGCCGTTGATTTTGCGCCACGGCGCTGCACTACTATCAACTCCAACAAACATGTAGCCTGGGAATAGTGGCCTTAATTCAGACACAAAACGTGATGCTTTTCTTCGAGTAATTTCCTGCATAGGAAGAAAAACTTCGAAGTCTTGGCGCTTTAAATTACGCTCTGCTAACCGGTGTGCGTTTGGCTTAAATTGGATGAGATGCCACTGCTTCACTTGCTTGCCTCACGAATTACGCTCATATCTGAACGATAGCTGCAAAAAATTATGTTCGCAACATTACTACACACCAGCATTATACCAGCAATCGGACAGATAAAACCAATCATAGAATCCGTAAAATTCTTTAGAGCATTGATTCTATTTGGTAATTACCCCCCCCATGATTTTACCTTCAGTCTCAAAAAATACTTATGTGGTTGCCTTAACTTGGCGGTTATGATAAGATTCATAATTGAACAGTCGTGATCTTTTCTGACCTACATCGCAATCCTTTCTTAACTGAGCTTACGCGGAACGCGAGGTTCGGTGCGGTAGCCGTTCTGGGGTGCTATTTTGGCTAGTCGCCGTGAAGAACAACAGGCCGAGATCCGCTTGAAAGTGATGAGATTGATTTCGCAGAACCCTGAGATGTCCACGCGGCAGGTGGCTGATGAGGTTGGGATTTCAAACGGCTCAGCCTACTACGTGCTAACCGCCCTCGTTGAAAAAGGCTTTGTGAAACTGGGCAATTTCAAGAAGAGCTCGCGCAAGGGTCAATATGCTTATTTATTGACGCCAAAAGGGATCCGCGAAAAGTCCCTCCTCACGCACAGCTTCATCGAGCGCAAGCGTGAAGAATTCGTAGTGTTAAATGCGGAAATCAAAGCACTTGAAGAAGAGGCCGGCCTTGCAGCTGAAGCGACCCCATCGTCACTAGATGGTAAGTCATGACAGAATTGACCTGCTTTAAAGCCTACGATGTGCGCGGTGAAATTGGTGTGGACATCGATGAAAGCATTGCATACCGCATTGGTCGGGCCGTTGCACAGCACTTCGGTGCAAAATCTGTTGTGATTGGATTTGATGCGCGTGAAACCAGTCCAGCCTTCGCAGCGATGGCATCACAGGGCGTGCGCGATGCGGGTGCAGATGTGGTTAACATTGGCATGGCGGGCACCGAAGAAATGTACTGGGCGGTAACTGAATTTGGCGCTTGCGCCGGGATTGAAGTCACGGCCTCGCACAATCCAATTAATTACAACGGCATGAAAATTGTCAAATCACACTCGCGTCCTTTGGATGACGTGGCGGATTTTCAAGTGATCAAGGCACTGGCAGGTTCTCAGGAGTGGGTGAGCAGTAGCGAGGTTGGCAAAGAGATTGATCAATCAGTAGAGGCACGCGAGGCTTATGTGGATCGTGTGCTGAGTTTTGTTGATGTCACAGCACTACGGCCTTTGAAAATTGTTGTGAATTCTGGAAATGGTGCAGCGGGTCCGACCTTTGATGCACTTGCCGAGCGGTTGATGGCGCTTGGAGCGCCGCTAGACTTTATTCGTGTGCATCACACATCAGATGCGACATTCCCGAATGGCATCCCCAATCCACTTCTGCCGGAAAACCATCCAGCGACGGCTGACGTGGTCAAAGCTGAGAAGGCCGACTTTGGCGTGGCATTTGACGGTGATTTTGACCGCTGCTTCTTCTTCGATGAGACCGGTCAATTTGTGCCAGGCGAATATGTCGTTGGGCTTTTGGCGTCCATCTTTTTAGAAAAAGTGATGGGGTCGAAGATTGTTCATGACCCCAGAGTGATTTGGAACACGCAAGACATCGTCGCGGGCAAGGGCGGCGTTGCCGTTCAGTCCAAGACCGGTCACGCGTTTATCAAGCAAACCATGCGGGCCGAACGCGCGATTTATGGCGGCGAAATGTCCGCGCACCACTACTTCCGCGATTTTGCCTATTGCGACAGCGGCATGATCCCGTGGCTGCTGGTGGCCAAGCTGGTATCCAAATCTGGTCGGTCGCTGGCCGACTGGGTGCGTGACCGGTTTGTGGCCTTCCCCAGCTCGGGCGAAACGAATTTCCGTGTCGTAGACGCGGGCGCCGCAATTGAGCGAGTGTTGGCAGCCTATCGCGATGAGGCGCTGTCTCTGGATGAAACGGACGGCGTGAGCCTCGCCTTCGCCGACTGGCGTTTTTAACCTGCGCCGGTCCAACACCGAGCCGCTGGTGCGCTTAAACATCGAAAGCCGCGGTGGATCAGACGGCCTCGCCGAACGCGTAGCCGGCGTCGCCAATTTGTTGGGCGGGGTCAAGGTTTGAGAAGTCCGATAATTTAAGATTATGGGTAGGCTCGCGGGAATTTTCCGACGCCGTAAAAAAGAATGAAATTAGACTTACTACTTAAAAGGACCTGAATATGACCGATTACATTGTTAAAGATATCTCTTTGGCTGAGTTTGGCCGTAAAGAGCTTGATATTGCGGAGACGGAAATGCCAGGTCTGATGGCGCTTCGTGAAGAGTATGGTGACACCAAGCCTTTGGCGGGTGCGCGTATTGTCGGCTCTCTTCATATGACCATTCAAACGGCGGTTCTGATTGAGACGCTTGTTTACCTTGGTGCGGATGTTCGCTGGGCGTCGTGCAACATTTTCTCCACCCAAGACCACGCGGCGGCTGCAATTGCTGCAGGTGGTACGCCTGTGTTTGCGATCAAGGGCCAGTCTCTTGAGGAGCACTGGGACTACCTTGATAAATCTTTCATGTTTCCGGATGGGCCGAACCTGATCCTTGATGACGGTGGCGACGCCACTTTGTATATTTTGCTGGGTGCACGCGTTGAGAACGGCGAAACAGACCTCATCGAAGTGCCGACATCCGAAGAAGAAGTTGCCGTATTTGCACAGATCAAAAAGCGCATGAAAGAAAGCCCAGGTTGGTTTACAAAGATGCGTGGCCAAATCAAGGGCGTGTCCGAAGAAACAACCACTGGCGTTCACCGCCTGTATGATCTGGTTAAGCAAGGCCAGCTTCCGTTCCCCGCGATCAATGTTAACGACTCTGTCACAAAATCGAAATTCGATAACAAATACGGCTGTAAAGAGAGCCTCGTTGACGGCATTCGCCGTGCGACTGACACAATGATGGCCGGTAAGGTTGCGGTTGTCATGGGCTACGGCGACGTTGGTAAAGGCTCAGCTGCATCGCTTGCGGGTGCTGGCGCGCGGGTAAAGGTCACCGAAGTTGATCCGATTTGTGCGCTCCAAGCGGCGATGGACGGCTTTGAAGTGGTTCTGCTCGAAGATGTTGTAGATACCGCTGACATTTTCATCACCACAACTGGCAACAAAGACGTGATCCGCATTGAGCATATGCGCGAGATGAAGGACATGGCGATTGTTGGCAACATCGGCCACTTCGATAACGAGATCCAAGTCGCATCTCTGAAGAACCATAAGTGGACGAACATCAAAGAGCAGGTGGACATGATCGAGATGCCGTCAGGCAATCGTCTAATCCTGCTTTCAGAAGGCCGTTTGTTGAACCTTGGTAACGCAACTGGTCACCCGTCTTTCGTGATGTCTGCATCGTTCACCAACCAAGTGCTTGCACAGATTGAGCTGTGGGTGCGTGGCGATAAATATAAAAACGATGTCTACATCTTGCCCAAGCACTTGGATGAGAAGGTAGCGCGTTTGCATCTTAAACGTATTGGCGTGAAGCTGTCCCAACTGGATCCAGAGCAGGCAGCCTACATTGGCGTTTCACCAGATGGTCCGTTCAAGCCAGAGCACTACCGCTACTAAGCTTTTGATTAAACAACACGACTAAGCCTAACAAATATATCCCCTACCCTCACCAACGGCTTCCTGACGGTGTGGGCAGTATTCAACTGGAGCACGTTTCATGACACGATCTAATTATACATTTACCTCAGAGTCCGTTTCCGAGGGTCACCCGGATAAAGTCTGCGATCGGATTTCCGATGCAGTACTTGATGCCTTTTTGGCCGAGGAGCCTGAGGCGCGTGTCGCTGCAGAAACGTTCGCTACCACAAACCGCGTTGTGATCGGCGGCGAGGTTGGCTTGTCTGATCCCGACAAGCTGAAAGATTACATGGGCCGCATCGATCAGATTGCGCGCGCGTGCATCAAAGACATCGGCTATGAGCAGGATAAGTTTCATCACGAAACAGTTGAGATCACAAACCTGTTGCACGAGCAGTCGGCGCATATTGCCCAAGGCGTTGATGCCTCTGGGGACAAAGATGAAGGGGCGGGTGACCAAGGCATTATGTTTGGTTTCGCCACCTGCGAAACAGACGCGTTGATGCCTGCGCCTATCCAGTATTCGCACGCAATTTTGCGCCGCTTGGCCGAAGTGCGCAAAAATGGTACGGAGCCCACATTGGGGCCTGATGCTAAGTCACAGCTGTCTGTTGAATACCGCGACGGCGTGCCCGTTGGTGTGTCCTCGATCGTGTTGTCGACCCAGCACCTTGATGCCTCAATGAGCAGTGCCGACGTTCGCGCAGTCGTTGAGCCCTACATTCGCGAAGTGCTGCCAGAGGGGTGGGTTTCTGCGGATACCGCTTGGCACGTGAACCCCACTGGCAAGTTTGTGATTGGCGGGCCTGATGGGGACGCAGGTCTGACAGGCCGCAAAATTATCGTGGACACTTACGGCGGTGCGGCGCCTCATGGTGGGGGTGCGTTTTCGGGGAAAGATCCGACCAAAGTAGACCGGTCAGCGGCCTACGCAGCGCGCTATCTCGCCAAGAACATTGTGGCTTCTGGCATGGCTGCGAAATGCTCGATCCAGCTGAGCTATGCGATTGGCGTGGCTGAGCCACTTTCGATCTATGCTGATACATTTGGCACCGGCGAAGTGGATGATGCGGCGATTGAAAATGCGATCCGTGCAACGATGAGCCTAACACCGCGCGGTATTCGCGAACATCTGGGCCTAAACCGCCCGATCTACCAGCGCACAGCGGCCTATGGTCACTTCGGCCGTAGCCCCGAAGCGGACGGTGGATTCAGCTGGGAGCGCACAGATCTGGCGGATGCGCTGAAGGCAGCGGTCTAGTATCAATGTCTTCGTGGCAAGCAAATGTAGGGTCCGACTTTGGGGTGTTATGAGTAGGTCAGTGAGAGTTTCTGGACGCCGAAAAAAAGAAGTTTTGATTAAGTAATGGCAAAGAAAATTACAATGATTGGCGGCTCAGGGTTTGTTGGGACGAATTTATGCCGGCAGCTATCCCTGAAGCAGCAGGACTTTGAAATCATTGACCTCAAAATGAGCAATCAATTTCCCGAGAAGTGCAAGATTGCGGACGTTCGGGACTTGAATAGCCTGCGTGAGGCGATCACGGGTGACGTGGTGGTGAATTTGGCTGCGGTGCACCGCGACGACGTGCGCGACAAGTCCGAGTATCAGCGCACGAATGTGGATGGCGCTGAAAACGTTGCATTGGTGTGTGAAGAAAAAGGTATCGATAAGATTGTCTTCACTAGCACCGTTGCGGTGTATGGATTTGCTGCGCCGGGGACGGATGAAAACGGTGCGATTAATCCTTTTAATGAGTACGGGCGGACTAAATTTGAGGCTGAGGAGAAGCTTCGAGCATGGCATGCTAAAGGCAGCAACTCACTAATCATTGTTCGTCCAACTGTGATTTTTGGCGAGGGTAATCGTGGGAATGTTTACAACCTCTTGAATCAAATAGCTTCGGGCAAATTCCTCATGGTAGGCAAAGGCGAAAATAAGAAGTCGATGGCTTACATTGCGAACATTGTTGCCTTTTTAGAGACCTGCGTGGCAACTGATCAAAAATATGGTGTTTACAACTATGTTGATACGCCTGATTTGACGATGAATGAACTGGTTTCGCAAGTGAGAGCTAAGTTGAAGGGGAAAAAGGGCGTTGGTCTCAGGTTACCTTATTGGTTGGGCTTAATTTTTGGTTATACGGCAGACTTAGTTGCCAAAATAACTGGTAAGAATTTGCCCGTGAGTTCGATCCGGGTGAAGAAATTTGCTTCATCGACGGAGTTTATGAGCGCAAAAGCGAGTTTGGATAAATTCCAGGCGCCGTTTTCACTCAGTGATGGAGTGCAACGGACGCTGCAGAGTGAATTCATTAGTCCTGACCCAAATAGAGAAATATTTTTTACGGAATAATTTCAATATGATGAAAAATTAAAAAATCGTGGTCGTTGGTTTGGGGTATGTCGGACTTTCCAATGCAGTCCTATTGGCACAGCACAACGAAGTCATCGGTGTTGATATCTCGCAGGACCGTGTAGATGCGCTGAATGCGCGAAGGTCGCCAATCATCGATGCGGAGCTTTCGCAGTATTTGGCTGAGAAAGATTTGAACCTCTCCGCAAGTACTGACTTGAAATCATCGATTGGGAATGCGGATTATGTAATCGTGTCGACACCTACAAACTATGATGAACAGACAAATTTCTTTGATACATCGTCGGTTGAGGGAGTGATTGAGCATTTTATTGAGAGTGAGCCCAACGCCTGCATAGTTGTTAAATCAACAATTCCAGTCGGTTTTGTCGACGAAGTTCGCGAGCGTTTGGAAACCGATGCGGTGATCTTTTCACCCGAATTTTTGCGTGAGGGTAAGGCGCTCTATGATAACTTAAATCCAAGCAGGATTATAGTCGGCGAAAAGTCAGAGCGTGCAGAAATATTTGCCAAGCTGCTCGCTGAAGGTGCAATCAAGTCTGACATCGATTTATTGTTCACTGGCTCGCGGGAAGCTGAAGCAATTAAATTGTTCTCCAATACATTCTTAGCGATGCGCGTCGCATTTTTTAATGAACTAGACAGTTATTCACTTGCCGGCGACATGAGTAGTAGAAAAATAATTGAGGGTGTCTCTCTGGACCGGCGTATTGGGAACCACTACAATAATCCATCGTATGGTTATGGTGGATATTGCCTGCCTAAAGATACGAAGCAGCTCTTGGCGAATTATGATGCGGTCCCTCAAAATATTATTCGCGCAATCGTGGACGCAAATTCGACCCGAAAAGATTTCCTGGCCGATGCAATTATCAAGCGACGTCCCAACACTGTTGGCATCTATCGGCTTGTGATGAAGGCGGGGAAATACCATTGGCCGATGCAATTAATATCCAAGCACAGCAGGGCTCGGTCGAAACCGTGCGTCTGAATGAACGGCGGTTTGATTGTGGATCGGTGGATGGGTTTATGTGGGCCTCTATGTATGAATTTGAGGCAAGGATTAAATTTCAAGTTGAAGATTGTGGAACGTAACTACTATGTTAAATACTCTTCTAATTTTAAGCCAGCGCAGTTAGAAAAATGTCAGAAAAGTTCATGCAAGTGGTGGATCTGAATTTGGATCTTATAGAACGAAATTATTTCGAGCGCATGCAGTTAAGAAAAAAATATTACTATTTACAGTAAAATTCGAAACTTTGATACAAGTTCTGAAAAATACACTAAGATAATAAGGAGAATTGGGGCGTTATGCTAAGTCGTAGTGATGAAGAAGAACAAAAACTCGAAGATCTATTCGAATTAAAAATACAGAAACCGTATTTAGCGAATTATAAATCGAGTGCTGTAGAAACTGATAATCCAGTATTGGGAACAATTGAGAAAGATGCAGCCGGTCATTTTGGTCGTTTTGTAAAAGAAGACTTTCGGGCGTTTGAACTCGCGGCTTACGTATTGCATGATCAGCCAAAGAGCTTACTGGATGTGGGTGCTGGCAATCTATTGGCGGCCTCCTATTTTTCACATCATGGAATCTTAACCGATATTTGTGACTTCGAAAGTTCACCCTATTTTTCTGTTCCAGAAGCGGTGCGATCTGGTGTAAACCAGTTCCATTTTGGCGATTTTGCAACGATGGAAATTAATAAAAAATACAATGCTGTCTGGTGTAGCCACGTACTTGAACACATACTTAATGTCGATCAGTTTTTAAGAAAAATACACTCTGTTCTGAGTGATGATGGATATGTATATATTTCGGTTCCACCAAGAAAGCCATTTATGGTGAGCGGACATGTAAATTTGTTTACGCCTGGGTTGCTGGTTTATCGGCTCATTTTGGCAGGGTTCAATTGTAAGCTGGCAACTGTTTTTCAGTACGATTACAATATATGCGTTAGAGTGCAGAAGGATAACTCTAATTTAACGAATGAGGACTTAAATTTTGACATTGGTGATTTAGAAAAACTAAAAAATTATTTTCCTGTAGATATTTCTGAGGGCATCAATGGTGATTGGTTAGAAGTCAATCATTATTTGAATTCAAAGTTTTAAAAATAAGTTGTAGTGTAAGTGAATGTCGAGTTTGTGATCTAAGTATCGCACGACTAAGACTACAAAAAACGCAAGCGAATTAAGGATTATTACTATGCGCCATAAAGTATTTTTGATTATTAAGGATGATTCAGAAAGAGTTAAGAGAAAAAATTTTCGTGAAATCGATGGTGTGCCTCTTCATGAATACTATATCAGGCAACGAAATGCCTTCGATGTATATATTGACACAGATAGTGAAGAAATACTCGATATCTATAACAAAAACCCAAGTTTTCCAAATGTAGTTGCTTATGAACGACGGCAGGAGCATATCGAAATTGAAAATAGCGGCATCGATAGTCCAGCACCATTGATGATCGAGAGGTTTTTGACTGAGAGAGTTGAACGTGAGGAAGAGCCAATCATCACATCACACATCACGTCACCATTCCTAACAAATCAAAGTATATTGAACGCGATAAATCTAATGAATCAATATGACTCGGTTAGCAGTGTTGGAGAAATTCAAGAGTTTGTGGTTGAGCACTCGGGGCATAATCCAAGACCAATAAATTTTAGTTATGATAAAATTGTTAAGACACAATCTCTTAAGGCAGTTGCGGTTTTGAATGGAGCTTTTTTCGTACTCAAGAAAAACGTATTTTCAACGAATGGTTTGCAGCGCATATCAAATAACCATTTTTATCAATCAATAACATCTCGCGAAGCGCTAGATATCGACACTGAATTTGATTTGACAATAGCTCAAATGCTAGCAAAAGCAGAATAAATCCAAAGAGGAAAAACAATGAAACTTATGGATGTAACACTTCGGGACGGAGGGTTTGTGTGTGATTTCAATTGGACAATTACAGATGCAATCGCGCATATAAAATGCATGAACGACATAAAAATGCAATACGTAGAATTAGGTTATTGGAAGCAAACTGCAAAAAGTAAAAACCCTTTTTACAATCTTAATGAGGAAACGCTTGAGCATCTGGGCTGCTCTAGATCAGACTATAGTAAATATGTCATTATGATTGACTATCATTATTGTATTAAAGATGTATTTGCTTATCCGAATCTCCAAGATCGTAAAGTGGATTTGATTAGATTAACAGCTCGGAAAGAAGATTTAAAACAAGCTTTACAATTTGCAGTGAAATTAAAAGAGCATACCGAATTAGAAGTTTCATTCCAGATAATAAACTCGACAAATTATGCTAAAAGTGAGTTGATGGCAACTGTCGAGGAAGTTCTAAGCTCAAATATAGATATTATTGGCTTCGCGGACAGCCATGGCAATCTTGATCTGTTTCGGGACTTCGAACGTTATGCACCAGCGATAGAAATGATAAACGACGATGGAGTTCGATGGGGGTTTCATTTGCATAATCACACTGGCCGTGCAAATGGAAATTATCAATATTTAAAAAAGTATACGAATTGCCATATAATGGATGCCTCAGTTCGCGGACTTGGTAAGGGTAAAGGAAATCTTATTCTCGAGGAAATTGTGAATAATGAAGTTATTCCCACGTTGTTAGAATACTTTGTAAAAAGCGAAAATACCAATTTTTCAATGAGTATTCCTGAAGCATATAATATATTGTGTGGTCGAAATAACGTGACTGATAATTATAGGAAAGTTGGGTTATTGGATGAAGTTGACTTAATTAGTTTTCAGGGTGGGCTATCATATCTTACTGGTCAAGATAAAGATAGTTATAACGCAGACGCACTGAGAAAAGTTTTAGCATGAAATCAGAAAGTGGAATAAACTGGGTAATTCTGGACGTTGATGGCGTCATGACCGATGGGAAACTCTACTTCACTAGCCAGGGTGAAGAAATAAAAGTTTTTAGTGTTTACGATGGTTTGGCGCTGAATAACTTGCGAAATGCTGGGAAACGAATTTGTGTGATTTCCGGGAGAGGCAGTGACGCACTGCGGAATAGGCTTAATGAATTTTCTATCTCAGAAATGCATTTAAATAGACCAGACAAGGGAGCTGTTATGGAGGAACTATACACTAAATATGGGAATGAGATATACAACGCTGCAGCGATCGGCGATGACTTACCTGACCTTGCTGTGTTTAAATTGGTAAAATATTCGTTTGCAGTGAATAATGCAGTTCCTGAACTTAAACATGTTGCGACGCATCAACTGAAGAAATTTGGCGGTGATGGTGCTGTGCGTGAGATGGTAGATTACATATTGAAAAATAAAATGTGATTTTAATAAATATGCCCTTTTCGGATCGAACTTATGATTTATAAATCTACAATTTCACAAGCTTGGAGATTATTGGAGAGTGATGAACGAACGCTTGCGTATCGTTTGCTAATAATTATTTCCATTGCAGCACTGTTCAATGCATTGATGATTGCATCGGTATGGCCTTTTCTTAAGTTATTGAGTGATCCGAATATTTTAGAGACTAATTTATATTTTTCTAATTTTTTTGAGTATTTCAACCTTACGGATAAAACAGAGTTTGTAGTTTATTCGGGAGTATTCTCATTTTTTGTAATAATTTCATCAACTGTTTTCCAAGTTTGGCGAATATATGCGGTATCAAATTTTGCATTGATGCGAACACACACACTGAGTATCCGTTTGTTTGATCGGTATCTGAATAGTTCTTATGAGGTTTTGAAAAAACATAAAAAAGCTGATATACTCACAAAAATTATGTCGGAAACGCAGCAGGTGGTTTTGCAGGTTTTTAGACCTGCGGCCAATATCGTAGCATCAATTGTGAATATAACGCTAATCACAGCCTTTTTACTGATAGTCAATTGGCAGTTTACGATTATTGTATTTGGGACACTTGCTTTATTTTACGGTTCTGTAATTTTCACTTTTAAAAGAAAAATCAAAAGATTGGGTGCGCAACGTTTAAGACAAAACCAACTCTGTTTTAATATTGTAAGTGATACTTTGAGCGGCATCAAAGAGGTAAAGTTTAACACCATCGAAGATAAATTCCGTTTTAAATTTTTTGATGCAACGAGAGCTATGGCTAAAAGTCATGTTTCAGCACAAGTGTTGGGTGAGATACCGAATTACCTTCTACAAGGAATAACATTCGCTGGGACTATACTTGCAATGCTGGCTTTAATAGATTTTGAAGGAGTCATCGCCGGCGATGGGTTGGGCGGTATCATACCACTATTGGGTGTTTTTGCTTTTGCTGGACAGCGGATCATCCCAGAAATGCAAAAGATATACAACGGCTATACACAGTTTCAATATGCAAGCGAGTCTGTCAATGCAATCCATGAAGCCTTGCAAACCGTTAACGAGCCAGCGACAGCTAATATTTCTAAAGCGCTCGACTTTAGGGAAAAAATAGAATTCAAGAACGTTTCTTATGTATTTTCTGGATCTGATGAGCCTTTCATCAAAGAGGTATCCTTTATGATCCCCGTTGGTAGCAACGTAGGAATTGTAGGTACGTCAGGTTCTGGGAAAACGACGCTTGTAGATTTGTTACTAGGTTTACTGAGTCCTACATCCGGTGAAATATTCATAGATCAAGAAAAACTAACTAATGTGAATATAGTTAGTTGGAGACAAAATTGTGCTTATGTACCTCAGGAAGTTGCAATATTAAGCGGTTCGTTCGCCGAAAATATAAAAATAGCATCAAATATTGATAACACTTCAATCGAATTATTACAAAAGTCTATAGACATTGCTCAACTTAAGGAAGTTATAAATGGTACAACGCAAGGCGTAGAAACTGTTGTTGGTGATGGAAATAAAGAACTTTCAGGGGGACAAAAACAACGTCTTGGGATTGCAAGGGCAGTTTACAAAAATGCGCAACTTTTTGTGTTAGATGAAGGGACTAGTGCTTTAGACAATATTACAGAAACAAAACTTATAAATAAACTTCAAGAAAATTATCATGATATAACCACAATTAATATCGCGCACCGCTTATCCACTGTTCGTAAATGTGATATGATTATTGTGATGGAAAACGGAAAAATCATTGGAATTGGTGATTGGGATTCCCTTCGAAAATCGAATAAAGCTTTTCAAAGTTTAGTTGAAAACGGGGATTTAAATTGAACCGTATAATTGGTGCGAATTTATAGATATTATGTTTAATATAGATAGAAAATCATATGAATGTGTCGAAATCTATGACTTGTATTATAGAACAAGGGCTCTGAGCAACTAATAACATGGGTATTTTATAAATGTTAATATTTGCTTTTAACAGAACAATAGGGAATCTATATAAATTCGTTATTCAAACTGTCTTTATGGACTATAGAAAATGGGAAACGTTAGGGCAGCACTTGGAATACCCTCCAAACATAGAAAAATTCCAGAAATCGTTTCAAGTGTTGGAGTGTATTACCCCGAATGACTTTTATCAAAAATATAAAAGTGACTTGAGACGCTTGCCTCGATTCAAATTACTCATTTTAAAAAAGTATTTCAACAGTACGCTTGATACCAAACCTGCCATAAATATATATTTTCATATTTTACGGCGAGATTGCCAGCTAAAAACAATTTTTTCTCCATTTGGGGTAAGGCGTTTCGTTGCGTCTCATATACTACTCGGCGGCGCTGGTGTACGAACAAAGTTGAATTTGCGATATCACCGTGGGCTTCTACGCAGCTTATGCTGGCTTTCCTCTATTGACGTAAATAAAAAATACAGAAAATCTATTTCTGGAAAGACCGTTGCTTTAGTTGGTGGTGCGCCATCGCCGCGGGATAATTGCAGGCAAATTGCAGAAAAAGACTTGAGAGTAAGGCTTAATACTCTTTCCGATGAAAGCGACGAGAAAAATCTTTATTATTTTCGATCAGAGCGTTTAGCACATCTTGCAAAAAGTGGAGATTTAGCACAAATTTGGAAGTCACCTCGGTGGATTTCAATTAAGAATTATGCCAAATACAAACTCATCAAAAAGAATTCTACTTATAATAATATTTCGATAACTATTTCAACGGATAGGGCATTCTATTTAGGCAAGTTGAATGCAGTTCCAAATATTGCTCTCGATTTATTATATAATAGGACAAATACTATTTACATTTATAATGTAGATTTGAATTTATCAAAGAAATATGCAGATGGTCATAGAGATCAATCGCAACCAGACGTCCTGTTCGATCAAATTTTC
>Ga0206129_10004119_pt1 | contig 16259 bp, 16 predicted proteins | sample Helgoland_Spring_8_FD_148616 | JGI IMG/M metagenome (GOLD analysis project Ga0206129, IMG submission 148616) | Pelagic subsurface seawater microbial communities from Kabeltonne, Helgoland, North Sea - Helgoland_Spring_Bloom_20160502_2 | ecosystem: Environmental > Aquatic > Marine > Epipelagic ...
TCGTTTAAAAAAATCGATATCATTGATGTTATGTGGAGGATTTTCTGGCTGATTTTGATGAACAAGCTGTATACAATCATGAATCTTAGCCAAACCGCGTTGACTCAATACATCAAACTTAAAAAGCCCGACATCTTCTGCCTCAATCATAGAGAACTGAGTCGTTGGGAAACCTTTTGGAGGAAGAAAGGTTGCTGAAAACCAGGTGATTGGTTTTTCACTAATTACGATACCACCAGAATGCACGCTTAAATAAGATGGCAGACCCTGAATACGCGTAGCATATCTCATAACAAGACTTGATAGCTCGTCTTTTGGCGCTGCATCCTTCCGAACAAGCTTGTCAAGCTCTTCCTTGGGCAAACCAAAAACCTTTCCCAATTCACGAATGGTTGCTCGATACTGAAAGGTATTATATGTACAAAGCAAGGTAGCTGTAGGGTAACGATCAAAAATATAGTGAATCATCTCGTCTCTCTCTTGCCAAGAGAAATCAATATCAAAATCTGGAGGGGTGCTGCGTTCTAAATTTATAAAACGTTCAAAATACAAATCAAGCTGAAGAGGATCTACATTCGTAATGCGAAGTAAATAAGCCACAATGCTATTGGCCCCGCTACCTCTCCCAACATAAAAATAGTCCTTGGATCGTGCGTAAGAAGTAAAATCCCAGGTCATTAAAAAATAAGACAGATACTGCTTTTTGGCAATAACGTCAATCTCTTTTTCAATGCGTTCAACAATTTCATCATTAAGACTATTGTAGCGATAAGGTAGGCCATCCAAACAGAGCTTTCGCAATAGCATTTCGTCTCCAGACGCACTACCTGTAAATGTAGTCGGGTTTTGAGGGACGGCATTTTCGTTAAAATCAAAAGAAACAAAACAAGATTCAAACAACATAAAGGTCCTGTTCAGACAATCCGAAAACTCACGATAATCATCTTCTAACTCCCTTTTGGATCTGAAAACATCAAGCTCTTGAGCCTGCTGTGTTGGCTCAAGAAGAGAAAGCAAGGTGTTGTAATGAATCGACCTCAACAACCTGTGCGTATTGTGATCTACCTTATTCCTGAAAGCCATGGCTTGGAGAACAATTATCTTATCATTACTTATATTAGTTATTAAGTTTAAGTCATTAATGTTAATCAACTGTATATCAATATATTCATTTTCACTTAAATCTCTTGACGGACCAGGGAAAGGATAGGAAACATAACAGTTGCTCAAATGTGGCACATCGTCAGGAAATTCTTTTTTGTGGTGTAAATATCTAGAGAGAAAGCTATTGATTTCATGAAGTCCTCGATTGTTTCTTGCAATAAGCGTAGCTTTGATCTGCATGTCGTTTCGAAGCTCTACACCTACAACAGCCTTTACCCCCTTCTTTTGAGCCTCCTGAACAAATGACAATACTGCTCCCGTAGAATTGATGTCAGCAAGAAAAATAGAACCGTAGCAAGCTTCTACTCCCCACTCCACCAATTGTTCAGGACTGAGTATTCCGTATTTTAGACTATAGCACGAATGAAGCTTCATTGAATTTGGATGTATTAAGATCTTCTATTGGCCAATAAAGCCGGGGGCTCACCATTAAATGGATTCCAGCCCCCTATCGTTTTTGCTTGTAAACCGATCGCTTTTATAACAGCACGATCACCATATCTCACTCTAATTTGGTCCATTGCTTTGTAAAGAGATGCGTAATCGATTTCATCGCTAAACAAATCCAACTGATGGCTACCAGAAACCAAGGAACTATAACGCACACCTATTAAGCGTACCAATAGCCTGCGATTAAACGCCCTGTGAAAAAGCTCCATAACCATAGGAATCAGCTCGTGATCGGCTGCAGTGTAAGGTATTTTCTTTTGAAGTGTTTGTGTCTGAAAATCTGAATACCTTATTTTTACCGTAACACATCCCGTTAAACGCGCACCTCTTCTCAATTGAAAAGCTAAATTTTCAGCCATTGCAGAAAGGATTCCCTTTAGCTTTACCACATCAATGGTGTCTTTATTAAACGTACGCTCTGTAGAGATCGACTTGCGTTCATTGTATTGGACAACAGGCGAACTATCGATCCCATTGGCTTTCTTCCATATACCGACACCATTTTGCCCCATAGCACGTTCCATGAGTTCAACTGGCATCTTTTGTAAGGGTTCAATTTTACGAATACCCAAGCTGCAAAGAGACTGATAGGTCTTTAAACCCACCATGGGTATTTTTCGAACAGAAAGCGGTGCTAAAAAAGATTTTTCATGGCCATTTGTGACTTCAATCTGATTATTCGGTTTTGCTTCACCTGTTGCAATTTTAGATACTGTTTTGTTAAGGGATAAACCAAAAGAAATGGGTAGCCCCGTTTCAGTAATTATTCGTTTTCGAAGCTCAGAGCTGTACTTGAGCACCCCATGAAAACGATCCATTCCTGTAAAATCAATATAAAACTCATCGATAGAAGACTTTTCATATAGCGGAGAAGCTTCTTTTATAATGTCAGTGACCATTCTGGAGTATTTGCTGTAAGTACCAGAATTCCCTTTAATAACAATGGCCTCCGGACAGCGCTGTTTCGCCATTCTCATAGGCATAGCAGAATGAATACCAAACTCCCTAGCTTCATAGCTGCAAGAAGCGACCACCCCCCGATCACTTGTTCCTCCAATTAGGATAGGTTTATTATTCAAACGACTATCAAGAAGCCGTTCACAAGAAACAAAAAAGGTGTCCAAATCCATGTGGACAATTGATCGCAATACAGACATATAGAACTGTTTTAATAGTTATCATAAAAAGCACTGCAAATCGTTGGGATACAAATATAAATATAATGATTAATTAATAATCATTAATAATGATTAATTATTAATCATATTAGAGCTGAAATGATTAATTTATGTTAAGAATGAAACAAGTAACTAATTAAATCTTAACTTTAAAAAAAAATAAAACCTATGTCTACCACCTTTATTATAATTATAGTTGTCGCCATCGTTCTTATATGGATTGTTGCAATATATAACACCTTAGTAAAACTTAAAAACAATCGCGAAAACGCATTCGCTGATATTGACGTTCAATTGAAGCAACGGCACGATCTCGTACCACAACTTATCGGAGCCGTAAAAGGATACATGGAGCACGAGAGAGGAACTCTTGAGTCTATTACCAATGCACGAAACAAAGCCATGGGTGCAAGTAACATAAATGATAAAATATCTGCAGAAAAAGAGCTTTCAGCAGCACTTAGCGGTTTCAGTATTCAGGTCGAAGCCTATCCTGACCTAAAAGCAAGTAGTAATTTTATGCAGCTTCAAACTGAGCTTTCAGATATTGAAAACAAATTGGCTGCAGTAAGGAGGTTCTTTAACTCAGCAACCAAAGAGTTAAATATTGCTGTTCAAAAATTCCCAAATGTACTTTTTGCTTCCATGTTTGGCTTCAAAGAAGAGCAGATGTTTGATCTTGGAGAAGGGAGAGCTGCTGCAGAAAAAGCACCAGAAGTAAAATTCTAAGAAAGAATGAAGTACGTCGGTCTTCAGGAGCAAATCACCTCCAACAATAGAAAATCAATATTCTTATTAATTGGTTTTCCCGGAGTATTACTTGGTGCTGTATACGCAGTACTGATGTTCGCCTCATACAATGAAACTGGAGGAGGCGTTGATACCCATATGGCCAACGATATGTTTATTGAAGCCATGCCTTTTGTATTTATAGGCACTGGGATCTGGTTTTTGATTGCATATTGGGGACATTCTGCAATGATTGATTACGCTTCGGGATCCAAAACACTTGAACGAAAAGAGAATATGCGGGTTTATAACCTGACTGAGAATCTTTGCATGGCAGCGGGAATGAAAATGCCAAAACTCAAAATCATAGAGACAGAGGCCTTGAATGCCTTTGCAAGCGGTCTAAATGAGAAAAATTACTCCGTTACGCTAACGAGAGGAATCATTAACAAACTTGACGATGATGAACTCGAAGGGGTTATTGCACACGAGCTCATGCACATCAGAAACAAAGACGTAAAGCTTTTAGTCATCAGCATCATATTCGTAGGTATCTTTTCATTAATCATACAAATTGCATTCAGAAGTCTTCTTTATGGAAGCATGACAAGATCACGAAGAAAAGACGGTAAAGGAGGCGGAGGACTTATTATTGTCATTCTCGTCGTTTCACTCGTAGCATATCTCATTTCTTTACTTTTTAAATTTGCACTAAGTAGAAAAAGGGAATTCATGGCTGATGCAGGTGCGGCCGAAATGACAAGAAACCCATTGGCACTGGCCAACGCTCTTCGAAAAATATCTGGAAACTCAAAGATTGATTCAGTAAAAAGTGATGATGTGAAAGAAATGTTTATAGACAACGGTCCTGATGATACTTCATCAAATTTTCTTGGAGGAATTGGTGGTTTATTTGCTACCCACCCACCAATAAAAGATAGAATATCCGTTTTAGAACAATTCTAATTCCTTACAAAATCATACACTTTATATCGCAGTAATCTAATTTGCAATCCAAATTCATTTGGAATGTGAAATTCATTTATGGGATTTTCAAACTGATGTCTATAATACGCCTCTAGCTTTACTGTCCAAGCTTTACTCCTTTTAGAATGACCTGTTCTAACATGAAAGATCCCTAATCCTCCTTTTATCGAAGTAGATAGGTTTTCCTTAACACCATCTGCTCCATTAAGCCGATAAAACACTTCTGGACCACAAAAAATTTCAAGCACCTCTCCCCTACATGATCTGCCCTTCTTACGTTCATTAATCACCACGAGAGGTGCCCGAAAAATCATTGCTGTGGTTAAAAAATGTTCTCGAATGGGTTCATTCAATTCAATAAAACGGGTGTTATCTTTTTGAATCATTTGTCTATATCCAAATTCAGGCAATACGTAACGTCCAAATTGTCGAGTTATACCTGTTTGAAAAGAATAGGAACCATTTTTATCAAAATCTGAAGTGTTGAGTTGACCATAAACACCGAAATTCTTATGAGTTCGCATATAAACTTGAGCTTCTAGAGGTTCATTCATTGAAAAAATAATGAGTAATAAGGTTAACTTTTTCATCATTAATGATTTGGTTTAAACAACGTAAGCATTGACTATAAAAAACGTATGAATATTTTATATAATAAGAATGATCAATCAATTTGGTACATATGAATACTTTATTTGGCTTTTAAACAATATATTAGTGCGAAAATTATTTATATGTCCAGACTTTATCTATTTCTATTTTTCGCGTTGATTTCAATGTCTTGTTTGACTCAGAAATCAGAACGAATTGCTTTTTATAATGTTGAAAATTTATTTGATACCATTGATGGCCCAAATAATGATGCTGAATTTTTACCTACGGGGAAAAAGATTTGGAATTCTGATAAATTCCTTGAAAAGATAAAGCACATCAATAAAGTATTTTGTGAGCTAAATACCCCCATGCTTATTGGCTTATGCGAAATAGAAAATGTAACTGTTTTAAATGAAATTATTTCAGAAAACAAAGCCTTAAAATACTACAAGACGGTTCACTATGATAGTAAAGATGCTAGGGGGATTGACGTAGGAATGATTTATAATTCTAAAAAACTAAAAGTAGCAGACCAAGGCTTTATACGATATACACTTCCTGGGCAAACAAAAGCGACCTCTCGAGATATCGTATGGGCAAAATTCATCTATAAAAAAGAATCTTTTTATGCCATGACCAATCACTGGCCCAGTAGAAGAGGCGGCACAGAAAAAAGCGAAGAAAAAAGATTGAAAGCGGCCAACAGTGCCCGACATTTTATTGATTCGCTCCTAAATATTGATGCCAACACCAAAATAATTCTGATGGGTGACCTAAACGATTATCCAAGCAATAAATCTGTACAGCTCATCATGGAGAAACTTCATCCCAAAATCGTCTCATCATCCAATAAATTTGGAGGAACGCATAATTATAAAGGAGAATGGAACATTCTTGACCACATATGCATCTCAAATGGATGGGAGAAGGGGAAATTGAGGTCTGTATCAACGCATGGAACCATACATACTCCTGAAGAACTCCTGTCTACTTACAAAGGAAATATAGTGCCATTTAGAACCTATGGAGGGTCAAAGTATCTTGGAGGTTATTCTGACCATTTGCCAGTTTACATTGAGCTGAATGTGAAATAAACCTAAACGGTTAAATTCCATCCAAACTCATCGGCAACACGTCCCGTCTTTAAATCCGCTAAGAATGTTTTGATTCTATTTGACAATTCTCTGGTTTCTACTGGTGGTAGATGATACTTCTCTCCCTCGAAACCAATCATTGCTATTGGAGCTATAGTTGCCGCAGTGCCAGCACCAAAGGCATCTTGAAGTGTGCCGTTTTTAGCCGCATCAATCACTTCTTTTACTGTAATCATTCTTTCCTCAATTTCTACACCCCATTTTTTTGCCACTTCAATTACAGATCGCTTTGTTATTCCTCTGAGTATGGTATCATGGTCTTCATCTGGCGTAATTAGAACACCATCGATTTGAAACATGATATTCATTGTTCCCGATTCTTCAATATAGGTATTGGTACTTGCATCTGTCCAAACCAACTGATGAAAGCCTTCTTTCTTTCCGAGCATTGCAGGATATAAAGATGCCGCGTAGTTTCCTGCTGCCTTAGCTCTTCCTACACCGCCATATGCTGCACGTGTATAATGTGTTTCGATTTTCACATTCAAAGGATCAGCATAATACTGCCCTACTGGAGATGTAATAATCATAAACTTGTATGTTTCAGAAGGTCGTATACCAACGAGCTCATCAGTTGCAAACATGTACGGTCTAATGTACAATGAATGTCCTCTTCTTTTTGTAACCCATTCAGAGTCTAATTTCACCAATTGACGTATAGCCTCCACAAACAACTCTTCATTAACTGCAGGCATGCACATTCTTTCTGCCGATTCAACAAAACGTTTGGCGTTCATATCTGGTCGAAAAATCAAAATATCATCGCTACTTGTGCGATGGGCTTTCATCCCTTCAAAAATAGATTGACCGTAATGTATCGCAGACATTGCGGGATGCATTGGAATATTATCGAAAGGAATGATCTTCCCTTGCTCCCATTTTCCGTCTTTATACTCCATCATAAACATGTGGTCAGAAAAATCCTTCCCAAAATGTAGATGGTCCCAATCAAAATAACTTAACTTTGAATGAGAGGTCTTTGTTATAGGAAATGTATATGTTTCGGTAGACATTAAATTGAGTTTTAAGGCTTGCAAAGATAGTGTTTATTCATTGATTTTCAAGAGAAAAACAGTACAAATATTGAATGACTTAGACAATCCTTTAATTATCAATGGATACAATTAAGAATATATTAAAAAAATATTGGGGTTTTGAAACGTTTCGACCCAATCAAGAAGATATCGTCAATGATATACTTAAGGGTCAAGATGTTTTTGCATTACTACCAACGGGAGGAGGAAAATCATTATGCTACCAACTTCCCGGACTCGTTAAGGATGGACTTACCATAGTAATCTCACCACTGATCTCATTGATGCAAGATCAGGTAAAACAATTAAACGAAAAAGGAATTAAAGCTACGTGCATATATAGTGGTTTAAGTTATAGAGAAATTGATACTGCCCTGGATAACGTTAGATTTGGAGATTATAAATTCCTTTATGTATCACCAGAAAGAATACAAACTCGAATATTCATCGAGCGTTTCAAGCTCATGAACATCGCCTTGATTGTAGTTGATGAAGCCCATTGCATTTCTCAATGGGGTCATGATTTTAGACCAGCCTACAAAAAAATCAACGAATTAAGAACACATAAGCCAAATGTCCCAATCGCTGCATTTACCGCAACGGCAACGAATCAAACAAAAACCGACATTATTCAGCAACTAGAGTTTAGAAAATTGGCTACTCACGAAGCCCCTTTCACAAGAGAGAATATCGCCTACAGAATCTATCATTCTGAAGCAAAATCCAGTCGAATTATAGAGTTTTGCTCATCAGTAAAAAACAGTACTGGAATTGTATATTGTCAGACAAGAAAATCAGTCAAAGAACTAACAAACCTACTTTATCGAGAAAAATTATCATGTGGCGCATATCACGGTGGTATGTCAAAAGAAGAAAGAGAAAAGTCTATGGTGAGCTGGATGTCGGGTTCTACAAAAATAATGATTGCTACAAACGCATTTGGAATGGGGATAGACAAGTCCGATGTTCGATTTGTTATTCATTATGAAATAAGTGATTCTATTGAGGCTTATTTTCAAGAAGCGGGTCGCGCAGGGAGAGATCAAAAAAATGCCATAGCATTGGCTTTTTTTAATCAAGAAGATTTAGATCGACTAGAAAAAAATCCAGTTATAAAATTCCCGCCTGCCGAAATGGTGAAAAAAGTATACACGACAATGTGCTCCAAATTAAAAATCGCCTATGGTTCAGGTAAAGATGAGGTTCATGAGCTTGAGTTAAAAAGTCTATGTGAAGCGAGTAAATTAGATGCGCTTGTTGTTTTTAACAGCCTTAAACTCCTTGAATTAAATGGGATGATTTCAGTATCGGATGGATTCTATAATCCCACAAGAGTTAAAATTATGGTTGAAATGACCACCTTATATGATTTTGAGGTTCATCATGAAAAGCTTAAACCACTCACCCAGTATTTGATCCGAAAACTACCAGGCATTTTTGAGAACTACAAAAAGATTGATCTCAATCAAATTTCAGCATTCCTTAAAACAGATAAAAAAACACTTCACGAAAAACTTGGCAACCTTCAAAAACTTGGCATTATTGATTACATCCCATACTCCAAACAACCAAGTATATCTTTTTTATTAGAAAGGCCACCAAATGACGCATTTATAATGCATCCAGAAATTTATGGCAAACGAAAAAGAAACCAAATAAAACAAAATAAAGCTGTTGTACAGCTCCTTACAGGACGAGAATGCAATGCCAAATTTGTTCTTAAGTATTTTGATCAAGTTACCACAGATTGTGGAACTTGCAATCATTGTGTTCAGAAAAACCAGAACCACAAAAACTCAGAGAAAAAACTATTGGAATTATGCCGTAAAAAAACCACTATATCATGGCTGATGAATCTCACGGGGATGCCTGAAAAGAGTATTAATAAATTTGTGAATGACGCACAAAATGAGGAGCTCATTCATATCAATGGGAGATGGATTCAGAAAAATGAGTAAATTAAGATTCATTTAAGACTTTTAACATGTCATTATCACTTTTTGCACTCGCTATTGCTCCAGGAATTGCCATTTCAATGTATATTTATTTTAAGGACAAACACGAAAAAGAACCATTAAAATTACTTGTTATTAGTTTTGTTTTGGGAGTCCTAAGTGTTATTCCAACAACGGTCCTATCACTAATTGGAAATTACTTTTTTGACTTCAACCCCAGAAGCAGTTCCTTTTATTTTTCTCTCGTTTCTTGCGTGGTTGGAATAGGGCTCATAGAAGAATATAGTAAATTTATTTTCGTCAGGTACTACACCTATAAAAAAGAAGATTTTAACGAGCCCTTTGATGGTATTGTATACTGCGTAATGGTATCTATGGGATTTGCAACTATTGAAAACATACTTTATGTATATGAAGGAGGACAAGCTGTGGCATGGACAAGAATGTTTACGGCTGTACCGATGCATGCCATATTTGCAATTATCATGGGGTATTACATGGGAATTCAGAAGTTTTACAATAAAAAGAACTATGCATTGATCGGGCTCTTTTACGCTTCTATCCTACACGGTGTTTATGATTTTGTAATTATGAATCCTGGAATTTCTGCAGAAATTCAATGGCTTGGTTTTTTAGCTTGTATTATTTTTGGAGTTCGGGTGGCACGTAAATCAATAAAGCTTCACCAAGACAATTCTCCATTTAAAGCGAGCTGATTATTCGTCTCCCTCACAAGGGATCAACGTGCCATCTTCAGCATAACAACGGTAACCGGAGGGCTGCCCGTCAAGATATTCAATTTCAATCTTCATGTTTCCGCTAGGATACCATTCCTGACTTGTTCCAATCGCGAAACCTTTATCATAAGTCACCTCAATACTTCGGCTACCATCTTCATAAAAGGACTTGGCAATCCCTTGTTCAATGCCACTAATAAGCATAACAGTATATTCAATTTGCCCATTCTCAAAGTAAAAAGTAATTCTTCCATTCGGTAATCCTTCTTTAAAAATCAATTCTTTCTGTAATTGACCCGAATCATACCATATTTGAGAAAGACCCTCAGCCTTACCCTCAAGGTAAACTGTTTCGGCTTGTTTATTCCCTGATTCGTACCAGCTTTTACTCTTCCCGTCTAAAACTCCTTTTTTAAAAGATTCTTCTACCCTCCTCTGCCCATTTTTAAACCATTGTTTAGACAAACCATCCGAAAGACCTTCATGAAGAGTCAAAAGCGAGCTAAGCTCTCCAGTTTCATAGCAAACTTTTATTGCACCTGTATAACTATCTGGTACTTCATCAATATAATTGACACTCAAGGCATCCACTTTATCACATTTAGGCGCCTTCTTTTGTGTCATTGCATAGGAAGATAAAAAAAGAAATAAGAATAATAAATGAGCTGCTTTCATAGAGAATATTTGAATTTTAGACGAATTTGGAATAAATAGAGTTGCACTCGAATATAAAATTTAAATTTAAAAATTGCCTAACAATATTAAATCTAGAATTTTAATAATAGAATTTAAGCATAAAGCCTAAGGTGTTCCCTATAGGCAATCTGGACCTTCGCAAGATACTACACTTCTATTTACGATGACTTCGGTTTTACGAAGCTCTCCCTTTAAACCATAAGTCATTCTCGTCAAATCTATAACACCATTCTTGTTTACTTCTTGAGAAAACATTGTTTGATCTTCTCTGAAATATTTTGTATTCACTTGCTTTCCTTCAACATAAAGAACTATGATTTGTAAAGTACCTTTATCAGTGTAGATATAATGTTCTCCATCAAAACTTTTATTAGATAACCTAGCCTTGGATTTAAGTTGTCCGTTTGGATAACATTCCTTAACAACACAAACTGTATCTTCAGGAAATTTCCCTGGGTTCAACCATTTCATCTCAAGCCCTTCAACATCTTCACATTTTGGAGCATTGAAAAATTCTCCTTCATATATAAATAATTCTGGCGAATCTACAATTTCTGTTTTTGCCTCATTAGAAGAATCACCTCCACCACAAGAGATAAATAAAGGCAGTATCAATACAAAGGATAATAAGTTTTTCATAGCACTGATTTTAGTTTTAGTAATTGGCATTTCTCAAGCCACACAAATATCACCAAATATTATTACATTGACCTATAAACCAACTATTTAAAAATGATCTTCCTTTTAAAAACACATCTACCTGGCATATTGCTTTTATGTACCATTTCTTGTTCGACAGAGACGAACAGAGAAAGTTCTAAAGTCAATACCAGCAATGGACCTTCCCATGAGAATGTTGATTCTGAAATCGGTGATACATTAAAACAATTTGAAATTGCAAGCAATGGCCTTGAATATAAGCTTATTCAAAAATATGAAAAGGATTTTACCTACGGAGATTTATCAAGTGTCATAGATGGAAATGTGCATAAATTAGACGCTACCAAAAGCCGTGTTTTTCTTGATTCAAGATTGAGTGCAAAAAACCACTCCCTTGGCTTTTTTGAGGACAAATATCCATCCTTTTTGAGCTCTGAGATGAATAATGTATTTCGTCCAGATACTCTACTTTTAATCAATACAAAAGTAAACTCAGAAATATTTGAAAGCATTCAAGCCGATCGTTTTTTCAAAGATTCCTCCTTCGTAAATTCCGGCGACCTCTTGTTGATACTATCCAATACATTTCACTCTCGCGATGCATATTTTATTCATGTATGGGAGATTAGTAGAGGAAATGGGACATATGTTCAGCAGCGAAAAACGTATAAGTTTAATGCAGAGCATGTTCTGATTGATGAATCATTCATGAATCATTCATTTAGCTCAAGTTCAAAAGCCATAAACTTTATAGAATTCTTATTCTAGGTCTTATGAAAACATATGGGTGCCATAAGCAGCACCAATAAAGAATGATATTAGCCCCAAAGAAGCTCCAATAATGGCAAACTTATTTCTTTTTATGGCGGGGAAAATAGAAACCAAGAAAGCCATCCCACCAAGTAACAATGACAGCTGACCAAAGAATGTTCTTTGACCTACATATAATTGAAACAATAAGAGATCACCTTTTTCCTCAGGTGAGCCAAGATAATCTGCGGGCTTCACTTTTACATCTAACTCTTCTGCATATTTTGCCAAAGGTGCGATTTCAAAATGTAGATACAAAGCCAAAAAAATAGCAATTCCTCCCAATCCCAAACCGATAAATGATAATATCCTCATAATTTTATTTTAATTTATGAATAACGAATATATAGAATTTAACTTAAAGGGTGATATAAACAACAACCCATTGATAATGATCACGAAATTAGTATGGCATGCGATTGGATCGCATTACCATTAAAACACCAACAATAAGAGTCGCCACGTACAATCTTCCGTAAGGAACGTGAGTAAGTGTCTCAATTGGACTAGAATATTTGCCGTAGAGCTCATTAAAACCCCATGCCAATAATAGACCTGATCCAATCGCTAAAATACGTCCAGTATAGCTTAAAAAAATTTTCATATCAATGAGTAGTTTGACAAAAATATACCTATTTAAATTTTAGTATCTTCAATTGTTAAATAAATCTATACTTCAATGAAACCTCTAATTATTTTATTGCTCTCCACTTTTATCGTATTTCAATCCAATGCTCAAATTAAACCATTGGGAATACCCATAATCTTTATGGCAGAAGATTGGAAACTAATCAATGATGATTATGGAACGAGTATGTTAGGCCATGAAAAGATTCCAGGGGCAATTTTCATTGTTGAGCACGGATGCCAAACAATTGATAAACTCAAGGAGCTTCTAGATGCTGGCTATAAAGAAGATGGTCTAGAGCTTTTCGCTCAAACAAGTTCACGTTCTATTGATGAAAATACTGTAACCATTAGCTATAGCGGATTTACGGAGGGCACTCAGATAAACTGCGAGGTTATAAGTATACTGAATAATAACAATTACTGTAAAGGCGTTTCAATTATGACCCTAAATCAAGCATCTGCAGATAATTCAAAACAAAAAGAAGTCATTAAAAAAATAGCCCAAAGTCTGTCATACATTAAACCTTCTGATCCTCAGAATTGGAAATCAAAGCTCAATGGACAGAAATTGATTGATCGCGAATCACATTCATCCAGTGATTCTTCTCCTGACGGAAGTTTTTACGTAAGCGTTTCCACGAATAGCTCAACCATCTATACTTTCTGTAGTGATGGCACATTTAGATACGATTATTCATCATCTTCATCATCTTCAGGAAGCGGTCTAGATGCAAACATGGAAAAAGGCAAGGAAAGCCTTCAAGGACAATGGGTAATTACAACGATTAATAATAAACCAATGCTTAAGTGTATGTACTCAGAAGGAGTAGTTGAATATCAGGAAATTAGCCGCAAGGAAAGTGGACATTATTATCTAAATGGAAGTCAATACACCAAAGCACCCAGTGACTATTGCGAATAGCTTAATTCAGCTGAAAGTTTATCGGCAAGCGTGCCCTACATCGAACCAATTTACCTCCCGATTTTGCGGGGCTCCAATTTGGCATTTTATTCACTACTCTTTTCGCTTCTCTATCAAGATCAATACTTACCCCTCTTTCAACTCTGACATTAGAAATTGAACCATCTTTCTCAACAACAAAAGAAAGAAATACCCTTCCCTGCTGGTTCATTTCAATGGATGTCTGAGGATAAACTACATTTTGACTGATAAATGTCATCATACCACTTGGTCCGCATCTTTCATATGTGCTTGTTACATTACCTAAAGTATCGTAATTATAGAAGGTATGACATGGAAAAGTAGCTTCCTGGTCTGGAAATTCAACAATAGGTTCAAGCGGTGATTCGATAACTCTAATTTGATCATTTTGACCAAATGAATAAAGACCAATCAACAGGAATAAAAGCAAGATTCTCATAAGCGTATTTTGAGTAAATATAGAAAATTAAAAAATCAATTCATGATGTATTCTTGATCTATGGCAAATTCTAATGACGACCTTGCCTCTCTGTAATATACATTAGGCTTAGCTCTCAGATTGTATTCACTGACCATCACCTCACCATATGCTCCTGCAGATTTAATGATGAGCTCCTCTCCTCTTTTAAGCTTTTCCAAAGGGTAGTCAATTCGAAACACATCACTTGATTCACATATAGGCCCTACAATGTCATAACGGTATTTCTCTTCACCTGAAGGATTTTTTTTAACGATTCGATGCTGCGCCTGATATAAAGCTGGTCTTAAAAGATCTGTCATACCGGCATCCACAATCGCAAATTGTTTCGCAACTCCTTGCTTTACAAAGAGCACTTTAGTGTGCAGCTCGCCGCATTGGCCCACAATGGATCTTCCAAGCTCAAAGTGAAGTTCATTAAAAAGCTTGAAATTAAGGTGATTGTTGAATACTTCAAAATAGGATTTAAAATCAGGAATTGAACCGTCAAATGGATTGTCATAATCTATACCTAAGCCTCCTCCGACATTAATGTGTTTGATATCCACCCCTTCATCGTAAAGCTCAGAGAGAATAATATTGACCTTTTGGGTGAGATTCTTAAAATTATCCATATTCAAAATCTGACTTCCAATATGAAAATGGAGCCCTGTCAAATTGATGTATTTACCGTCTTCGATTAATTGAATAACTCCCATGAGATGTTCACAGGAAATCCCAAATTTGTTTTCATGTGTTCCAGTGGTAATGTATTCGTGGGTTTCGGCACTGATATTTGGGTTTACCCGAATGGCAACATTCGCCTCTCTATTCATTTTTTTTGCCAGTCTATTGATGACCTGAACTTCCTCAGCTGATTCAATATTAAAGCAGGCAATGTTGTGTTTGAGTCCGATTAGAATTTCCTCGTCTGTTTTGCCCACACCTGAGAATACAATTTTTGAAGGATGAAATCCACATCTTAAAGCATGCAAAATTTCATTACCGCTCACACAGTCTGCACCATATCCATAATTAGAAATCATTCTACAAATTCTTTTATCCGTGTTGGCTTTTATGGCATAATGCACATGTTTGTTTTTGGCTTCTTCACGAAGTATTTTGAGCGTACGTTCCAATAAATCGAGATCATAAAAATAATAAGGTGTCTTCATCGCTTTTATTGGCGAAACTACTTCGACCATAGAACAAATGAAATAATTATAATAAATTTGTCTTTTTTTTAACTATTTGTTAAATATTTAACATGATTACGATAAAAAACCATATTGATGAAATTTTAAAAAAAGAACCCTTCATCCTCGAAAACATAAAGAATGGTTTAATCAACATCTCCGCATTAGCGCGACAGATTGAACCTGAACTATCCAGAAAAGTTGGAAAAAAGCTCAACGTAAATGCCATTATTATGACTATTAAGCGCATGGAAATCGATCAGCTAAATAAAGCACGACCACTCAAGAAACAGCTCAAAAATATTGGTGATCTTACCGTGAAATCTGGTTTGATTGACTACAGCTTTCAAAACACTCCGGAATTTGAAAAAACATCCTCTAAATTCAGCTTGAAACAGCTCACAAATACCAAGGGATTTCACACGTTATGTAAAGGTATTCATGAAACTACAGTAATCATCAGTGAAAATCTCAAAAATCTATTTGAAAAATCACTAGGGACTATCCCCTATCAATCGCGACAGGAAAATCTGGCAAGTATTACCATACAGCTCCCGAAGCTAAATACTGAGGTCACCGGATTGTATCATCATTTGTTAGGGATTATTACCTGGAGAGGCATTAACATCACTGAGGTCATCTCAACCACTCATGAGCTTACTATTATCATAAAAGAAGAACATGTCAGTGCTGCTCTAGAAGCATTGATGAAAGTTAAAAACGAATGATTACTCAATGGTAAACACCTTCTCTATTAATCCGTCATCATAGACATAGATCAAAGGCGTATTGGGCTTAAAAGTGGTTTCTCTACCCATTAGGTCGAGGATTTTAATGAGGGTTTTGGGAGTGCCTGTATAATCATTTAAACCTGTTATTGAAGAA
>Ga0206129_10004135_pt1 | contig 16214 bp, 16 predicted proteins | sample Helgoland_Spring_8_FD_148616 | JGI IMG/M metagenome (GOLD analysis project Ga0206129, IMG submission 148616) | Pelagic subsurface seawater microbial communities from Kabeltonne, Helgoland, North Sea - Helgoland_Spring_Bloom_20160502_2 | ecosystem: Environmental > Aquatic > Marine > Epipelagic ...
AAATCTATTGCCGCGAACGTCCAGAGCGCATGGTTCGTAACCCTGCAACTGGCGAGCAGTTCAAAAAAGACGCAGACAAAGTTGTCAAAATGACAATCGCAAAAGCGTTGAAAGACAGCGTGAACGGCTAAGCCTTCATTCTGCATGAATTCAGAGAGGGTCGCCAATTCGGCGGCCCTTTTTGTTTGCCGATCGCGTCTCTTGAATACTGACCTGTTTTAGGAAAGAGTCACTTTCGAAATTGACCGGAGAACGAAAGTGGATTTACGTGCAATCAGCATGGGACTTGTATTCGCTCTGATCTGGTCTTCAGCGTTCACATCCGCCCGCATTATTGTCACAGATGCACCTCCACTGGCATCTCTTGCACTACGTTTTTTTTTGTCAGGTATAATTGGCATCTCAATCGCTCGTGCACTCGGCCAATCCATGCAGTTGAATTTAGAACAATGGAAGGCGACGTTTGTCTTTGGGTTATGCCAAAATGCGCTTTACTTAGGTCTAAATTTTTATGCGATGCAAACAATCGAGGCATCGTTGGCATCCATTATCGCCTCAAGCATGCCATTAATGGTTGCTGCGGCAAGTTGGGCCTTCTTTAAGGAGCGCCTACCTATGTTTAGTATCGTGGGCTTGGCGCTGGGAATAAGTGGCGTCACAATCATTATGGCGACACGGATCGAGCAAGGTGTTGATGCAACTGGAGTTGCTCTATGCGCGACTGCTGCAATTGCTCTAACCTTAGCAACACTTTCTATGCGCAATGCATCCTCAGGCGGAAATTTATTGATGATTGTTGGCCTACAAATGTTAGTAGGCTCCGCCATATTGGCAATCGCTTCAATAACAACGGAGAAGCTTATTATTAACGTAACCCTTCCTTTAGTAATCGCTTTTATCTACACAACCTTAGTTCCAGGGCTTTTAGCGACATGGATATGGTTTAAATTAGTTGATCGTATTGGTGCTGTAAGAGCAGCTACCTTTCACTTTTTGAATCCATTTTTCGGAGTCATAATCGCTTCGAATATTTTAGATGAAAAATTAAAATTAGGTGATTTTTTGGGGGTTGTTATCATAATGATCAGTATTTTATCAGTGCAGATTTCACGCGAGAAAAACCACAATCAATGATTACTGAAAAAATTTATGAAATACCCCACTAAACGCGACCAGCGCACCAACAAATTCATTGAAAAGAAATCTCAAATCTATAAAATTAAACAGGACTGCCTTAGTCAAAAGGACGGTCGTTCCGAGCTGTCCTAAAAAATAAATTCAAAATGCAAACCCGCACATAATTGAATGTCTACTTTAAAATATCACCGAAAATGTGATATGCATTCTTAGAGTGTTTTATCTTAGGAAATAGCCGTGCGATTATTGCCCCCTAAACAATTTCTAATTTTTTTAATCGTATTATCTCTTCTACCAACACTGCCCCAAGCGCAGTCGATACAGAATTTCATAAAAAGTTTCACCAGCGTAGGTTTGGTAAAAAGTACGCCATTGGTAAAAACTGAAATCAATACCTCAAATCAAATCAATTTAGAGGCCGCGCAAACAGGTTACAGAGACGATACTACTAATAAAGTTATTTACGGTACTGGTGAATTCGTAACGGTAAAACGGGGTGACACGTTGTCGACAATTGCAAGCGACCTTCTTGGAAACCCACAGTTATGGCCTGAAATCTGCGCACTCAATAAACTTGAAGCTCAATGTAGCTCAATATTTGTGGGACAGAAACTTGAACTTCCAATTTCATATTTTAAGCACCAATTCAAAAAAGAAATCCAGGATTCGCATCAAGCACAACTAGAAAACTCAATTGCAAAAAATGCTCTGACAGAGGAACTACTACAAAAAACCACAGACGAATTGAAAAGTGCTCAGCTAAAAACTAAAAATCAGCAAAAATTGCAAGAAGTGTCTCAAAAAAAATTGCGACAAAAACTAAGCGCCGCGAAAAAAAATATCGATGACCATGTCTTGAAAGAAATTATGCTTAACAAAACGGTTGAGGACCTTAAATCTCAACTGAAAGATGCGCAAAAGAGCCACACACTAAAAGAAATTAATCTCATAACGAGTGCTTATAGCAGATCAAAAGTTCAAGGTAGTGAACTAAAACTTATCACTCATGACAACAGATCAGTCACAGTTATCGTTAGTGATCGCCACCGCACTCAACTCAGAGATCTAGATGGCTATTTGATTTATGATAACCAGTGGGGTTTCCACAAAGCGTTCCTGGTAAACAAAGAGATTTTTGTAATTTTTACAAACCACATTAACCAAAAAAAATTCGGCATATTTTTTGATATTAACGGCAAATTTCAACGAAAAACTGCTATTCTTCAAGACTACGAAATCGAAGCCATTACTGGTGTAGACTTAGACTCTAACGGCCTATTGGGAGCCACGAAAACGATCGAAGGTAGTGGAAAAATTGAATTAATGGTTGGTCCTGAGGCTTATTATTTTGCAAGAAAAAACGGCAAAAGTGTCTATCTACGTGACCCACGCGGAGATATAAGGCGCAGTGAAAGTAATTTTAAATTGCTTCACGCCGAGCCATACAAAAGTGGTCTTCTCATTCTTTACTCTTACAATAAAAAACTCGGCACATACCGAAGTAACAATCTTGGTGAATTTCAAGACTGGTATAGTATCAATTCATATAAAGCATTTTTTGATGCTACGTCTCGCGAGTAGTTCTTTTCCTATTCGCCCATAACTCTTTAATGATTTGCTCTGCAGCCTCGTCAATTGACAAATTGGTTGTGTCTATATGTGCTTATGGGAGCCTCGTATAGGCTGTTAGATACCTGTAAAATTCTTGAACTGACCGGAGTGCGCCTTGGCATAAGCCCTTTGAGATCCCTACGTTCTGCAACAGGCAACATGCATCACCGGACTCAGAGAGGGAGAAGATAGCACTCTTTTTTACCAAAATACACCATTATTGCACCCTGTCTGCCACCAAATAGACCATACTTGGATTCTTGACCTCAGATACAACTTCACCCATGATTTCACTCGCTTTAGATTCGAGCCGTGACAAATCAGTTAAAACGTTTTTCATGGTCCTACCCTCAGTTACGGCTTCGGAAAAGTTTCAAATCAGCATTTCCCTTACACTTTTGTTAACCTCTAACTTTACCAAAATTTGTAACTGTAAAGCTTGCAGAAGCTGCCAACCCCGCTAACAGCGCCGTTGCGATAACGTATCTCAAACTAAACACTGAAGTATTTGCTGATAAACTTATTGCCAATGTTAACAAAAAAAACGGCCGAATCGAATTCATATTTGAACTGCCATCGCCCTTGCTTCTTAGCGTGTAACACATAAAAATCATAAAGCTGCTTAACCCAAATACTGTGAAGAAAAAAAGTATTTGTATGAAAGTATTGTGCATCCCAATTAACTCCTGCTTATCCATAAATTCATGATTGAAATTACGATAATCCCCATCAAAAAGGTATAATTCTGGGAAACTCAAATGACCAATAAATGGCGTAATGAGATTACCATTGACAGATAAGCTAACAGCATTTTTGATACCAACCATACGCACATAAAAGTTATGATTGCTTGTTATTAATGGTTCTGAAAAAGATAAAACAAAAGGATATAAAACTACGATTATCAGAGATATATACACAAATTTATTATTTGCTTTTCCCACATGGAAAAGACGAAAATAAAGTAACAGCGTATAGATCACTGCCGTTTGCGTACTGCCTGAAAAGAATATGCACACCAGTAACATTGGGATACAAATCGGCGCTTGCAACCTGTAAACAATTGCAACCACAATCAATAATCGCACTACTTCAGGTAAATACATATTACCAATATAATAGCTTACATTATACATCTGCAATAAGTCGCTGTTAGCATAATTAGTAGCGATTAATACTGACAAGATAAATAAATATAACGATAGAAATTTTACAGAATAAAAATGAAAATTAACATCTACATATTTGAAAAATAGAACAAGACCAGGAAATATACTGAAATATATCAGAGCACGTACCGCTGCGGAGGTATTTGAATAGGACTCAAATATGTATCCGCTTGAGAAACAAAGAAAACAGATAAAAATAAAAATAAGGGCCAAAAATTTTTCTAATTTAGTACTCTTAAAAAAACCTAAAACTGAGATCAATATTGCCAACAAAAATATTCCTACATCTGCAGCGCGGTAAACCGATAACCCAGTACTGAATACGCCCAGAAAAAGAATAAAAATGGTATGATCATTTTTTAATGTTCGTATCATTTTAAGATAAACCTAATCAATCATTAACGAGATAAATTGCGCATTCTACCATAAAGCATTGTTGCATTCATCCCACTCCCCGCTAGCAGTAGTATCGGCCAAACCAATACGCCAATATACTCCACAGTAACAACAAATGTTACTATCATAAAAAAAGATATTATGATCGTATTTCGATGAGCGATAGGATCAACCGTCTGCTTAAATATCAATGCAGCTATTGTATTCTCAGCAAATGAAATCAAAGGTATGAGTAAAAACATAAAGCTTGCAACGAAAATAAAATAAACATTTATTTCACTTTCTAACAGTGTGCGATTAACCAAAACGGTAATAATGCTTATTATGCTCGCAATGAATAATATTGTAACAGTCAGTGTAACTTTTACACGAGTATTGATGATATTTAGATCGAGTTCTTTTTTACTCGAGAGTACATTGTATATGTATTGCCTGGTTCCCAATAGGGGAATTCTGAGAATATTTGTTAAAAGTTGTGATAAACGTAAAAGCGCCAAGTCTAAAGATGAAATCATTCCCATCGCGAGGCCATAGATTAATAATTGTACGACTAATCTTACTAAATATTGATGTCCAATATCGCTGCCACGAATGACTGGTTTAATGTCCTTGATATACAATCTTGTATTTCTAAATAAGCTCATGATGTCTCTGCGTCTGAATACAGTCAAGCTTACAAAATAGGAAAAACTTAACGACAAAATAATTGTCTCTAGCGAAAGTTTCTCATTTATTATTAAAATGGTTATGATAGTTAAACTCGCTATAGCTATTGCTAAATCGAGAAGTAACATTTGAATAATTTCATTTTTCGCGATAATTATAGTTCTCGTGAATTCAGTTAAGGTAACCGTAATTAGAAAAACGACTATACATATTAAAAATTTAAAATCTGGCCAAGCAAAAAATACAGCAAATAAAACAATAAATTTTGCTATAATTATAGTCTTCGACAAAAATATAAATTGTTGATATCTATCAGGATCGGAAATTTGATCATTTTTTAAAATAAGAGGTGATATATAGCCTTCAAAAATACATTTCAAAATAGAAATTAAATACCCAATAAATCCAAAGTATAAAAAGTCCTCTGGACCCATAAAAAACAAAACTACAGCACCAATAAAAAAAAGGTTTGCGGAAGCAAGAGCTTGTGAAAGAGATAGAATTGGAAGAGATTTTTTTATACTCATTACTCTAACGTGAACCTAAATTTACCTAGATTCCGGACTCTATCCTTGTGGAATAAAAAAATGATTCCATGTAAATTTGCTCGATATAATAATTCTACAATTATTGAGATCACATCACGAACTGGTCTAAAGTAAGGCTTACAATCCTTTATTTTCTGATAGGAGTTTAATTTATCATATTTTGTATTAATCCAAAATGTTTCTGGAATTTCCCTTAACATCTTTTTCATTCGATACTTCGTATACCAAGTGATTTTATTTAAATTGATATTTTTCTTCTTGTACTTTTGATCGCCAATGAAGCTACTTTTGGTTGCTTCATAAATATCATCAGCACTCCGAAGATTATTCGGATTCCCTAAAAAATCCAAAACATTGTTTAGCCTGTCATCATTTATTAAAAGATCTTCATAATAAATATTTATCGCATTTGGATGAGATGCATTCTTTAACATAGCTGGAAGACCAACTTTAAAATCAACTTCATATCTAAATAGAGTGGTATATCCCCCACCCCAAGTTTGCGCCATGCTTATCATTATGTCAGCTGGATCGCGAAAAAGATTTATAAAAGTTGCTGACGGAAATGCTTCTATTAAATCATCTAAAATGAGTAAGTTACGAGGCGTTTTTTCTAAAAAAAACTCTTTTTTTTCTAAGTTAAGTTGTTCACATATTTCTTCCGCAACACTTTTCAAAACCTGATTTAAAATAATTTTTTTATCGACTGCTCGCTGTTCTAATTCCAAAAACGCTTTATTTTGCAACAAAGCATTATATTCGGTTAACATTGATGAAGGCTTAAATGCAGAAGCGAGGCTCAGAAACAACCAAGTTTCAGGTAAGGTTTTTACATTTTTACGCTTCATAATATTGCGTTGCACCCAAGTTGAACCAGACCGCGGAAGCGAGAGTAGAAATATTAAATTTCTTGAAGTCATCCAAAATACTCTGGTTTAATCTGTGTAGGCTTAAGCGTCTTAACTTTTGGTGTTCCAAAGAATTTTTGTAGAACAAGTCGATAGATATATTCAGGGTTTAAAAATATATAACGCTTCCAAAGCCTTCTGGGTTCAATAATAAACCTAAATAGCCATTCTAAACCATTTTTTTGCATCCAATTCGGGGCTTGTCTAAGGAGACCGGCATGAAAATCGAAGGCCGCACCAACTGCTAACATAGGGAAGCTTATCTGATCCATCTGCTCATAAACAAAAACTTCCTGCCTTGGACAACCTAGACCGATAAAAAATATTTTTGCACCACTTTCATTTAATTCCTTACCAAGCTCAACGTGCTCTTCTTCACTCAATTTTCTAAATTTTGATGGTTGAGTTCCAGCAATAATTAGATTCGGAAACTTTTCTTTGAGATTTTTACTCAATTTTTTAAGTACTTTTTCAGTACTTCCATAAAAATAAACTGGTATATTTTGATCTTCAGCAGCTTTGCATACTTCTAAAGTGAGATTTGGACCATAGACCCTGTCAGCTAAGCGTTCTCCATAAAGAAATCGAAGTGCCCATCGAACGGGCTGACCATCAGGTGCAATAATTGAAAACCTGTTAAGTCTGGATTGATGTTCCAGATCTTTCACTCCAGTCATAACTCCGTGCACTGCAAGGGCACTTACTGATAATGGCACACCTTTTTTTGCACAATGAATTACTTGATTGACACACTCTTTGTAGTCACAAACGTCAATTTCAATTCCTAGTATTGATTTTTTACCTCTATTTACCACTGCTCACCCACCGCTGCTTCCCTTTATCGAGAATATCTTCCAGAACATCGCGTATTCCATAAGTTAATTCAAAATTAGGATAGTCCTTTTTAAATTTTGAAATATCACTTATCCACCAAATGTGATCTCCCACACGTGCATCATCCGAATACTGCCAATTCAAAGGTTTTCCAGCAAGCTGCTCGCAATAATTAATTGCCTCGAGCATAGAGCAATTTGAATATCTGCTGCCACCGATGTTGTATACTGCTGCCACCTTTGGATTTTGCAAAAACAAGTCTATCGCTCTGATCAAATCTGATGAGTGAATATTATCCCTGACTTGCTTCCCTTTATAGCCATAAACCGTGTACGCTTGCCCCGTAACCGTACACTTCATCAAATATGAAAGAAAACCATGTAATTCTGCCCCAGAATGGCCGCCACCAGTTAAACAACCTCCTCTAAAGCATGCCGTCGGCATGTCAAAGTATCTGCCGTATTCTTGCACGATCAAATCAGAAGAAACCTTAGATACCCCAAATAAGCTATGTGTAGATTTATCAATCGACATATTTTCATCAATACCATTCTTAAAGTAGTCATGATTTTCATCGATTTCCCAACGCAAGTCTTTTTCACGAAGAGGAAGCCCGTTCGGAGTGTCGCCATAGACTTTATTTGTGGACATTTGCACGAACGGTATCTTAGTTGATAATTGCCTCAGAGCTTCAATAACGTTTAAGGTACCCTTAGCGTTTACATCAAAATCAGTAAAAGGCTCTCGGGCAGCCCAGTCATGTGATGGTTGCGCAGCGCAATGAATTACCCCAAATACCTCTCCGGTTATCGACTTAAAATAACTTTCCAAAGCTTCAAAATTTCTAATATCAATATCACAAGGCACAAAGCTTTTATTTTCACTCAAGTGCTCCATTTGCCATTTTGTGGAAGCAGCTTCGCCAAAAAAATAGGATCTCATGTCATTATCAATACCATGAACCGTATAACCAAGTGACAAATAATAGGCGCATGCTTCAGCTCCAACGAGACCGCCAGCGCCAGTGATTATTATGTTTTTTTTCATTGTGTGTAGCCTCTGAAATATTCGATAGTTTTCGCAAGACCGCTCTCCAAATCAACTTTTGCCTCCCAATTGAGAACGGTTTTTGCTCTCTGAGTATCCGGGCATCTTTGTTGTGGATCGTCCTGAGGTAGTTTTTCAAATACCAATTTTGAATTCAAAGAAGGTAACATTTTTAGTACTAAATCCGCTAATTCGATAATGCTAAACTCTTTGGTGTTTCCTAAATTAATTGGAGAAACCGATATAGGTATTTGTGTCGCAATTTTTTGAAGGCCATCAATCAGATCAGAAATATAGCCAAAAGATCTTGTTTGCGACCCATCCCCATAAATTGTCAGATTTTCCCCCCTAAGAGCCTGCATGATAAAATTTGATACAACTCTTCCATCATCAGGATCCATTCGCGGACCATACGTATTGAAAATTCTTGCAACACGAACATCCAAACCATACATTTCATTATATTCATAACACAATGTCTCGCTAATTCGCTTGCCTTCATCATAACATGCACGAGGTCCCATTGTGTTCACCCAGCCTCGGTATTGCTCGCTTTGTAGTTTTATTTGGGGATCACCATATACCTCAGAAGTTGAAGCGTGAATCAACTTAGCACTGTTCTTGTGAGCTAAGTTCAACAGGTTTTTCGTACCAATGTAACAAATATCCATAGTAGCAACTGGATCAACTTGATATTTTGGCGGTGAAGCTGGACATGCCATGTTGAATATTAGATCAACATCTAAATCTAACGGTTCACGAATGTCATCGTTTATATATCGAAAAGAATTCCGGCCATCCAAATGCTTTATATTCTCGCTTCTTCCGGTGGACATGTTGTCCACCACAATGACTTCATTCCCCGCGGTTAAAAACGCATCAGCTAGATGCGACCCGACAAATCCGGCACCACCGGCAATTAATACTTTACGCATTAGGTTCCTCTACCTCTTTTTAAGAATATTATGAGTGGCGTTATGATAAGTATCTTCCAATAGCCGCGCAGAGAGTAACCTTCGACGAATTCGACGTCAGCGGTTATCCTCTGAGCCATATCTTTGGTTTTTGGTGTTGGCCCTCTAAGACCGCGAATTTGCGCTAAACCAGTTAGGCCTGGTCTTACAGTATACCGGAGATCATAATCAGGTATTGATTTAGAAAAATGGTCGTCTAAACTTATAGGATGCGGCCTAGGACCAACTAAACTCATATGTCCAAGAACAACATTGGCTAATTGGGGAAGCTCGTCGATACTCGACGATCTTAAAAATTTACCTATCCGTGTTACTCTAGCGTCATTCACAGTTGCTTGTTTGAACTCTGAATTACTTTCGGTCGAGGTCATCGTTCTAAACTTGAAGATAGTAAATTTTTTTTTATTCATGCCATAACGTAATTGTGTAAATAATACAGGCCCGCGTGAGGTTAACCTGATTGCAATACCTATGGTTACTAGCAAAGGCGAAAGCATCACTAGCATTAAAATAGAAATTACAAAGTCGATTAGCCTTACAGAACTATTAATTATCACCGTATAAATCGCGCGTAAAAATTGGCTTTTCTATATTGAGTAGAATATCATCAACACGGTTACAGACTATAACTCCAGCTTTATCGACGAATTCATCAAAAGTAGTCACAGCTTCGTCCAAGCTATCCTGTTTTAAAAGTGGCTCAAACACAATTGTATTTACTCCAAAAAACTTTATTCTTTCCATTAACTTCGATGATGCGCTATCTCTAATGTTGTCAGACCCGGACTTCATCAAAAGCCGGTAAAACCCCACGGTACAGCCTTTGTAATTTTCTACTATTTCCTTTACCAAGATATCTATTCGCGCATCATTGGTTTCCACAATTGCATCAATAATAGGTGTAGCAATATCGACACATTGAGCTTTTAGTTGTTTTGTATCCTTTGGAAAGCAGTACCCACCATAACCAAACGATGGATTACAATAGCCATCACCAATCCTTGGTTCTAACGTTACGCCATCAATTATTGATTTCGCTTCTAATCCAAAGTGTAACGCAAAGTTATCAAGCTCGTTCATAAATCCAACACGCATTGCCAGATAGGAATTTGCAAATAATTTAATACATTCCGCTTCTGATGGGTCCGTCAGAAGAACAGGAATATTTGCTCCATGAGCGCAGTCAGTAAGAATTTTTGAAAAAGTATTCCCAAAATCACCACTATCACCAACAATTATCCTTGAAGGGTATAAATTGTCGTGCAAACTTGAACCTTCACGTAAAAATTCTGGTGAAAAATAAATTCCCTCATGGTCGAACCGTTTGCGTGCTTCTTTACAGTATCCTATAGGAATTGTGCTTTTGATCACAATTTTCATATCTGGGTTACTACTAATTGCATCTTTTATAACCGAATCCACCGACGTTAAGTCAAACTGATTTGTCTCAGGGTCATAACTTGTAGGCGTACAAACAATCGCTATACTACACTCCTGGAAAGTGCCACCGCTATCATCTCCCGTACGTATGTTGTGACTGTATTTTGTTAAAAACTCAGAGATCAGTGGGTCATGAACTGGTGACATACCTTTTTTGACGAGCGCGACCCTTTTAGGATCTAAATCAACTGCATGAACCTGAAATTTTTGCGACAACAATGCCACCATGGAGGAGCCCACATATCCAAGCCCCACAACTGCAATCTTCATTTTTTTACCTTACTAAAACTCAACTTATTCAGCTGCATGTTGCTGGCTAAATCTGTTAGAAATTAACTCTAACATTTTATCCTTCAAATCAGGATGGGATAAAGCTATGTCGACAGTAGCTTCAAGATATCCGACTTTTGAACCACAATCGTAGCGATATCCATCATAGTCATAGCTCGTGACGCGCCTTCCCTCTGAAAGCTCGTTTGCAATTGCATCGGTGAGCTGAATTTCACCCCCAACTCCTGTCACTTTCCGTGACAGATAGTCCATTATTTCTCCCCCTAAAATATAACGACCAACCACGATATTGGCTGAAGGAGCCTCGTTAACTCTTGGTTTTTCAACCAAGTTCTGAACAAGTTTTTTCCGGGTTCCCATTTTATATTCTTTTCCGCCATAATCCAACACACCGTAGTCCGAAAGCCTGGCCTCTGGGACAACTGTTGTTGCAATCATAGCGCCATCTTCAGGATGGTATTGGTCCATCATTTGCGACAACACGCTTTTTGATTTGGTTTTAAATATTTCATCGGGAAGCATAACCGCGAAAGTTTCATCAGGCATTATTAGGCTTCTTGCACACCAAACCGCGTGACCCAATCCCAGGGCCCGATTTTGTCGAACATAAGCAATTTTCGAGCTTTCCATGTTCGTTCGCTTTAGTGCCGCCAGCAAGTCGTCTTTTCCGGCACGCGCCAGAGCGTCCTCAAGGTGCGGGGCGTCGTCAAAATAATCACTTAAGGCGGATTTTCCACGGGAAGTCACGAATATAAACTGCTCAATCCCAGCCTCTCGTGCCTCCTCAACAGCGTAATCTATGAGCGGCCGATCCACTAGCGTAAGTATCTCTTTTGGGATGCTTTTGGTAGCGGGGAGAAATCTCGTTCCGAGACCCGCTACAGGAAAAACTGCTTTAGTAATTCGGCTTTTAGGGAAACGGCTCATGTACAGACCTAGTTCTTATTTGTATCTTGGTAATACCTCATCTTTATAGTTTTACCATTCCGACTTCGCAAGCTGATTAGCATCTGTGCTTTGGTAACCTTTTCCATAGTATCAAAACGTAATAATTATGTATCAGTTGTTACACAGAAAACGCCTTTATTGCTAAATCTTTGCTAAATATTCTATCTTTACTGAATATACAGGTTAGAACTAGAAAAACTCTTTCGAAACCTTTTGCTTCCATGCTATGGAAGTTCCGTAATTATTTAGGGATTTAGAACATGAATAAATTCGTTAAACTAACGGTCGCTGGGCTATTGGCTGCCAGTACGAGTACGGCGGTACACGGGCAAGTTGTCACCGTAGAAGCACTAGAGGCGCAGATTGCTATTGCATGTGAAGCCGATGCAGCCTCCTGCGCTGCGGAAATAGAAAGAGCCACGGCGGCCATTAAAGCCGCTGGCTTTGACGAAAACACAATAATTTCAGCTATCATCGAACTCACCGCCATAGCAGTCAAAAATATCGAAGCTTCGGGCGCGTCGAGTGCAGTAATTGCCGAAGCAATTGTGGCTGTCGCTTCAAATGCTGTAGAGTCGCTAGCAAATTCAGGTGCTGAAGCTGCGAAAATCGTCACAGCCGTCGCTGCAGTAACGACTAACGCGGTTGGGTCTTTATCCACTTCTGACGCGTCAGCCGCCGCAGTTTCGGCGTCATTATCGACGATGGTTGAGATAGCGGCGAGCGCGATCGAAAGTAAATCCGGATTATTCAACGGGGCGGCTGCACGACAAGCCGCAAACATTGCCGTTGCAAACGTAGTTGGAGCTACAATAGTTGCAATCAAAAATGCGAAATTAGACATTAGCGCTTCGCCGTCGATTGCAGCCTCGGTTCGGACAATCGCCTCCGCTTCCACTGACAGTGCTCAGACAGCACGTATTACGGGATTGGTCACTAAACTTAGTTCCGGAGTTTCAGTGGGGAGGTGGCCGCTGAGGCACTTCAAATTTCAGAAGATGCTAGCCCAAGCTAATTACAAGCTAATTATCAGAAATTTAGAGAAAAGCCCAGCTCATTGAGCTGGGCTTTTTTTCTTACAGCTACCGTGAAACCCGACCAATTCCCTCACATTGTCTGGCTCTAGCAGCCAATGTGAGGCGCCAGGTACGACTGTGCATTTTAGTTTTTTTTCTCAAAGCCGTACCCTGAGTAGTAACCGCGGTAGTAGTAAGAGCCACTCCGCTGTTGCTCCATACTCAGAACAGGTAAAACCTCCGCCCCATCCAGCATTTCGCCACGTAGGCGCCTATACGCCAGGCGCACGTCCCTCTGGTTGGTTGAGGCAAATCTCACAATCATCAAAATAAGGTCGGCCAAATCGGCGATATAGAGTGTGTCAACAACCGGCATTATTGGTGCACTATCAATGATTATCCAGTCGTATTCCGCCCGGAGCATATTCACAAGCTTACGCGCATTTTCCGATCCCAACAAGCTATCTGTAGGCACATCGGCCCGACCTCCGCCAATCAAAGCGTGCAGACCACTCTCTCGTTCATGCACAAATGCGTTTGTCAGTTCCTCAAACTCAATTTTGCCAGACAGGTAATCAATTAGAGCGGTACTACCATCGACGTTCAACTTATCCGCCGCCGAAGGCTTTCGTAGATCAAAATCCACCAATATCGTCCTAGCACCACCAATTGACAGGGTGCGCGCTAGGCCAAGTGCAGTAGTAGACTTACCCTCAGCAGGGATAGCGGAAGTCGCTATAATCACGCGACCTTGAGCCTCGTCACTCATAAACTGCGATTTTTTCGTCGCCGCTCTCTTCAACTGCCGGAAGCTCTCAGCAAATCCTGACATTGGTACGTCTATGATTGCCCTGGCTACATCAACTTCGTTGGGGTTATCATTGACGGACGGCACCGATAGCACGTCAGCCTCACCCAAACCATCTCGCAACTGCTCATCCGAGACAAATCCACCTACAAAAAATTCGTTAAGAAACGCTAGGCCAAGCCCCAGCCCCATTGATAGCAGCAATGCAATAATCAATATGAGTTGCTTGCGCGGATGGGAAGCCTTGTACGGGGCAAGGGCCTTCGATACCAAACTTGCGTCAGCAATTTGGAGCGTCGACAGCGTATCAAGCTGCCTCAATCGGCGCAGCAGATCGTCGTACTGGCTCCGCGCAACGTCACTCTCCTGTTGCAACTGGTATAATTCCGATAGAGTGCCAGGGGCCAAGTCCGAATTGATGACGCTGATACGTAGCTCGTCGCGCACCTTTTCACGCTCAGCGTTTAAAGAACTCACCCTTTGGCGTGTACTGCTCAACTCGGAGACTGCAGTCTCCGATAGCTCACGCTCAAGCAGCCGCAATTCCGCTTGCAGCTGCTGGATATTAATTCCATCGGACTCAGCCGTTATAAGCTGAGTATTAAGGCGCTGGCGCTCTAACAGGAGAGCCTGAGAAGCCTCGCCCAAGAGGTCGACTTTTAGATTGCCCCACTTCGAGTCACTCACAGCACTCGAAAGGAGTGCGATTTGCTCCTTGCTCTTTAGAATTTGACTATCCCGAATGTTCAACTCATCCTGCAGCGCAAGGAGGTCCGGCCTTCCACTCTGAGAAACGTACTCAGACACAAAGCCTTCGAGGAACACGTCGACGTTCCCCTCCACCTGCTCCAAATCCGTCACTGCCTCACGCACACGCTGCTGTAATATGTTGCGCGCGACAAGGGTCTGGTTCACCTTCTGCGACACTTGCTTCTCAATGTACTTCTCACCAAGAGCGTTAGCCAGTCGCGCAGCCTTGTCAGCGTCTCCAGACGTCACCGACACCTCAATCAAATACGTAAGACCTTTGCGCCGCACACTAACCGACTGCCTAACGGTATTAACTACGGATACTAGCGCCCTCTGCGGATCGATATTCACATCCACTGCCTCGAAGCCGATGGTATTTCTCAACCGGTTCAAGAGTGATGGTTTTACCCCAAATTCGGGGTCCTGAATCAGTCCCTGGTCGAGTATGAGCGCCATTAAGACGTCGCTTGAGCGTAGGATTTCGACCTCACCCTCCACCGCAGCAGAAATTGCACCAGTACTATTCAGTGATGCAGACGCATCCGAGAGAACCTCTTGGTTCGGCTCAATTTCGATAAGCGCCGTCGCAGTGTACTTTGGAGTTACAGTAAATAAATAAGAACTCGTTAAAATTAAGATGCCGAGGGTAACGTATAAAATAATTTTAGATTGCCGGCGTAGGATACCAAATAACCCTCGTAAGTCTACTTCACTATATTCCATACAAAACACCTAATTTTTTTAATGGTTATCACGGCTTAGCAGGGCCAGCCACCACAATTTTGATATCTGCCTGCAATAAATTGACACGACAACCAGAAAGTATTCCTGTCGAATAAGCCAACGTGTCAATGCTGACACGAGAACCGGAGACCTCCGCCTGAATAACCGGCGTATGACCGTGCACGACCACACGCTCCAACGCTTCTTCGTGCGCCATGAAGCGATCGCGTGCCCACATGAAGTCCTCCGCGCTCTGGGACGCTACGGGCTTCGTGGGGTCCATGCCAGCATGGCAAAATAAGAATTGTCCGGCATCCGCAGCGTGTGGAAGGGATCCCAGAAATTTTATGTGACTATCCGGAATGCTAGATGAAAGTAGCGACTGGATCTCACGACTTCGCTTGCGACTGAAATCCGATCGCGTGTGGTATATTCCATACGAGGCAAGCGTCTCTGTCCCACCAAAGGAAAGCCAGTCCAGATGGGATTTCGGATCATCTAAAAAATCCAGCATGAATTGCTCGTGATTGCCCCGAAGCACGTACGTGTCCATGACGTGCCCTGAGCGGCATGTCATGTAATCTAAGACATGTGCAGACTTCGGGCCACGGTCAATGAGGTCTCCAACGTAGAGGGTGCAGGCACGCGGGCGACCCAACCGTTCCCAATCTAGTACGATCAACTTTTCCATTTCCAGCATTAAGTCGTACTCACCGTGAACGTCACCCACAGCGTAAACCCACTCATAGCCGGCCAAGTCAAGCCAGACCACATCCCTAGACAGATCGCGCTGCTTAGGGCCGGCGAACAGGCGCCCAAGCCAATTCAATTTTCATCTCCCTCAATTTGGCATGCCACAAGGCCAAGAGCCACTATGAGAATGATAAGGAATACGTTGGCTTGAATTTCTAGCGAGAAGTCGACTGCCGAGTGCACTCCGCCAATGAC
>Ga0206129_10004139_pt1 | contig 16201 bp, 15 predicted proteins | sample Helgoland_Spring_8_FD_148616 | JGI IMG/M metagenome (GOLD analysis project Ga0206129, IMG submission 148616) | Pelagic subsurface seawater microbial communities from Kabeltonne, Helgoland, North Sea - Helgoland_Spring_Bloom_20160502_2 | ecosystem: Environmental > Aquatic > Marine > Epipelagic ...
GGCGGTGCCTACATCGTCATGGACTCCAAAACGATGGGTAATGACCTTGCCATGGCATGGCCATCGGCCGAGATCGCAGTGATGGGCGCCAAAGGCGCCGTCGAAATCCTGCATCGCACGGCGTCGGCCGAGGAACGGGTCGAAATCGAAACCGACTACGAAGCACGACTGCTCAATCCCTATGTCGCTGCCGAGCGAGGATCCATCGACATGGTGATCGACCCAGCCGACACCCGGCGCCAAATTGCCGAGGCTCTGGATCTACTCGCGACCAAACGCGAGCGGCTTCCCCGGCGACGCCACGACAACTCACCGCTCTAATCCACGACGCCGGGCATCGACAATGGTGCGCCACCTCGGTTTTGCTTGACCGTTCGATTCCATTGAACAGGACGTGTTGCGATATCCTGCCCGTCGACGGGGGTCCTAGCCATGAGCGCATCGTGCTAGCTGGCGCCCATCATTTTCTCTACATGTTTTTTGACCTCGCATAAGGAAGTTTTGTGTCCGAATCCATCACGATCACCGACAATCGCACGGGTGAGTCTTTTGAAATCCCCATCCAGGATGGCGGCGTCGATAGCGGCCAGTGGAAGCAGAACCTGCCCGGCCTGTGGTTCAACGATCCTGGGTTCACGACGACATCGTCTTGCCTGAGCTCGATCACCGACATTAAAGGCGACGAGGGGATCCTGCGGTACCGCGGTTACCCGATCGAGCAGCTCGCCAAGGACTCGACCTACCTCGAAGTTGCCTATCTGCTTCTGAAGGGCGAACTTCCTGACGCTTCGCAGTACGAACAGTGGCAGCACGACATCACCACCCACACGTATACACATGAGAACTTCCGGCGTCGTTTTGTCGACAGCTTCCAGTTCAATGCGCACCCCATGGGCATGCTCATGGCTTCGATCGCAGCGCTCGGCACGTTCTACCCCGAGGCAAAAGACATCGAGGATCCAGCGAACCGCATGCTGCAGACGACCCGTCTGATCGCAAAGCTGCCAACACTCGCTGCCGCTGGTTACCGGTCCTCGATCGGCATGCCGTACGTCTACCCCGAGAACGATCTCGACTACGCCACCAACTTCCTGTCAATGATGTTCAAGGTCGCTGAGCCAAAGTACGAATGCGATCCAGCGATCACCAAAGCACTCGACGTCCTCTTCATCCTTCACGCCGATCACGAGCAGAACTGCTCGACCACTACGGCTCGCACCGTGGGCAGCGCTCACGCTGATCCGTACTCCGCAGTTTCGGCCGCCGCCGGCGCTCTCTATGGCCCTCGCCACGGTGGCGCCAACGAAGCAGTGCTGAACATGCTCGACGAGATCGGCAGCTATGACCAGGTCGATGACTTCATCGCTGGCGTCAAGCGCGGCGACCGCCGTCTGATGGGTTTCGGTCACCGGGTGTACAAGAACTTCGACCCACGGGCCACGATCATCAAGGAAGCGGCGGATGCCGTCTTCAAGGTGACCGGCGCAAACCCCAAGCTCGACATTGCACTCAAGCTCGAAGAAGCTGCGCTCAACGACGAGTACTTCAAGTCACGCAAGCTCTACCCGAACGTCGACTTCTACTCGGGCCTCATCTACCAGGCACTTGGCTTCCCGCCAGAGATGTTCACCGTGTTGTTCACGATTCCTCGTGTCACCGGCTGGTTGGCTCACTACAACGAGATGATGGAGCAGGACTCCCGGATCACCCGTCCGCGCCAGCTTTACGTGGGCTCCGACGTCCGCGACTACGTACCAATGGCCAGCCGCTAACCGGCTTCCAGTCACAATCGAATAACAGGTCGGCGTTCGCGCCGGCCTGTTGTCGTTTTCGGGCCTCAGAAGCCGCAGTGAGGGAAGAGCGCTTTGCGTGAGAGCGGAGCGGAACGCTGCAACAGCTTGTTGGGACCGTCGACTTGCTCAGCTCGGACAGCCGCAGCGGAGCGAGGCGGACTACCCGCCAACGCCGCCTTCGCAGCGAAGCAAGAAGGCAAAGGCATCACAGCTACTCAGACGCGGTAGGCAAGGCCCAGCAATTCGAGTTGGCTAACTGCGGCGTCGCTGGCGACACCGAGCATGCATGCAAGGGCCCGCAGGTCGTCGGACCGCACGGTAAGGACCTTGCCATTAAAGTCTTGCCGTTGCACCTGGATACCCCGCAGGTACCGGTTCACCAGTTCAGCCTCGGCCCCTTCGAGATTCTGAACCCGTTCAAGGTCGATCGTCATCGCTGTGCGAGCACCAAATGGCATGCCCAGCGAACGGTCGTCGGCATCAAGGTTCTCTTCGGAGGCCGGTAGTAGCTGTGCTACCGGGACGGTATAGAGGCCAGCAAGACGCTGCAGACGGGGCACCGAGATTGCTCGCTCGCCCCGTTCGTAGGCTCCAAGCACCGACGCCTTAAATTCTTTCCCAGAGGCTGCCTCAACATCGAGCAGAGACATGCGCTTTTGTCGCCTGATACTGCGCAACCTCTCCCCCACCTGGGCTATGTATTCGTTGTCGAGCTCCGCCGTCTCTTCGCGCATACGGTCAATGTAGACGCTTTACGTGACCCTACAAACCACTTCACGTGGTTACGGGACGAATCGCTAGTCGCCTCGGACCAGAGAATTCACCAAGAAGGCAGACGCTACAACCGCTGCAGTCTCTGCTCGCAACACGGTTGGCCCCAAATCCGCCACCGCTGGAACCATCGCTCGCTCACGGTCTGACCAGCCACCCTCGGGACCAATAAGGATGAAACGGTGGCCCGAATTCATTGGAATACCACCAAAATCAGCTCGGGCTAGGCCACGGCGACCAACCAACGATCCCAGATTCTCCACGACTTCGACGGTGGGAATCCGGACCCGTCGGCTCTGCATCGCTGCTTCGCGTGCGACTTTTAACAACCGTTGTTGATTCCGTACGCGTTTACTCTCATCCCATCGGGCAACAGAGTGTTCCGCGGGAAACACAACAACTTCGTCAATACCGATCTCGGTCGCTTTCTGAACCGCGAACTCAGGTTTTGTCGCCTTGGTCAGCGCTACGCCTAGGCCAAGTCGATACGGCGCCGCATCGACTTCATACACCGGGCCTGTGGGCTCGATGCTGTCGCCGAACACTGCGGCACGCCATTTGCCGCGAGCGTCGGACAACGTCAGCGGATCGTCGTGACGTAAACGCAACGACCGCGACAGGTGATGGTGGTCATCACTACTCAGGATTGGAACATCGAGGTTGTCGACGAAGACGTGAGGACCCGGCTGCATCCGGAGATCGGGAGTGGCCATTGGTAGTGCCCGATCAGCTCAATGCAGAACGGATACGACCTAACAATGAACGGCTCTCGGACAATTCGTCGCCTCGCAACGCTGCGAACTCGCGAAGCAATTCTTCTTCTCGTTCGCCGAGCTTCTCGGGGGTCATAACCACAGCGATCGCCCTGATGTCGCCTCGGCGGCCACCCTGCAAACTTGGGACACCATGACCACGAAGCCGAAAGACCTTGCCTGTCTGAGTGCCGGCCTCGACGGTGATGGTTTCAGTACCTTCAAGGGTCTCCAGGTCAAGGTCACCACCGAGCGCAGCCACCGTCATCGGCACGGCAAGTTCGGTCACCAGATCGTTGCCATCCCGTTGGAAACGGTCGTGCGGCAGTACCCGAACACGGACGTAGAGGTCACCGAATCCGGCGCCTCGTTGGCCTGCAGCGCCCCGGCCGCTCAGCCGCAGAGTGGCCCCAGTGTCGACACCAGCAGGGATGTCGACGGTGTATGTAAGTTCGTCGACAACACGGCCATCGCCTCCACAGGACGCGCATGGATCTTCGATGACCTCACCCGAACCCTCGCACGTTGGACAAGTGCCAGTCGACACCATCTGACCCAGGATGGAACGGCGGACTTGGCGGACTTGACCGACGCCACCACAGGTCTCACAGGACACCTTGTTAGAGCCTTCGACAGCACCGGTAGCTTCACATGGCTCACAGGGCACATGGGTGCGGATCTCGACCGGCTGCGCTGATCCTAGGACGGCATCCTCGAACAGCACATCGACGACGACTTCGAGGTCGTCTCCCCGAGCAGGACCCCGCGACGCTTGTTGGCCGCTGAAGCCGCCGCTGCCCCCAAAGGGACTCTGGCCTCCGAAAAATGCATCGAAGATGTCACCGAAACCAGCAGCATCGCCGAAGCCACCGCCACCGGGTCCAGCCTCACCGAAGCGGTCGTATTGCTCTCGCCGTTCGCCATCGCTAAGCGTCTCGTAGGCCTTGGCTACTTCCTTGAAGCGAGCCTCGGCAACATCGTCGCCAGGATTGCGATCCGGGTGGAGCTCCCGTGCCAGCTTACGGTACGCCTTTTTTATCTCGTCAGGCTCAGCGGAGCGATCGACACCAAGTAGTTCGTAATAGTCAGCCATGAGTTAACCGCGTGTGAGGTGTTCGCCGAGTTGATTGGATATGACCGCGACTGCGGCAAGCGCCTGTGGATAGTTCATATGAGTTGGGCCGAGCACGCCGATCGAACCAGCATCGGCCCCTTCGACTTGATAGGGAGCGACCACCAGGGAGCACTCGTTGAGGTTCTGGACGCCAGTTTCGGCACCGATTGCGACTCGCAGGCCACGGTCGAGGACGTCCTTGATCAGGGTGACGACTAGCAACTGTCGTTCGAAGAGCTGCAGCACGTGGGCCACCGTCTCGGTTTCGTCGAAGCCCGCAGCGACCGAAGAACGCCCACCCACATGGACACGTCCGTCGAGACTGTCATTCGTACCGAGTGAGCCCACAGCATCGGCGACAAGCGTGTCAACGGCGGTGTCGCCCGAAGGAAGAATGCTGGTTTCGGTGCCGTCGATCATCGCTGGCGCCACCAACTGCTGCGCTGTCGAAACCTGCGCGTCCGTCATGTCGGCATCCAACTCGAACGTGCGTCGCTCTATTCCGCCATTCGACAAGATCACGACCATAAGCACCACTCGTGGCTCAAGGGACACAAGCTGGACTGCTCTGATCTTGGTGATGTCTGGATTGGGAGCCACCACCACAGCCGCGTAGTCAGTCACACCTGCGAGCAGCCGGCTGGTATCGCGAAGAATGCGCTCGAGCTCACCATGTGAATGGGCGAAGAAGTCGCTGATGCGCTGGTTCTGGGTCGAGTCGAGGCTCGATGGACCCATAAGGGCATCGATGAAATAGCGATACCCCTTATCAGTGGGCACTCGGCCAGCGCTGGTGTGGGGCTGGTGGAGGAAACCCTCTTCTTCGAGTGCGCCGAGTTCCTTGCGCACGGTGGCCGATGACACCTTGAGTTCTGTCTGTTCGGTGACGAGACCTGAGCCAACCGGTCGGGCAGTCGTCATGTATTCCTCGACGACGGCTTGCAAGATGGCTTCCTTGCGTTCAGTCAATCGGTCGTCTGCCATGGTCATTTAAGAATAGCGGCTCCGCCTCGCTCCACGCCCTTCCTACGCCACACGTACCAACGCGTGCCACCTGACATGACGAGCTCACGTCGTTCGGCCAGACTGGGGTGTGCATCGAATGCAACAAACGAGGCGTCACTGGTTCGTAGCAGGGCTCCTCGCGTTGAGCGCCGTCGCCTTCGGTTGTGGCAGCGCTGCGCCGGTTGCAGTTGTCGACGATGGAAGTACTCCGCATGACAGATGGCTCACTCAGGGTGACCCCGTTCCGAACATCATGGTGCTACCAACGAACGGTGTCTATGAGCCAGATGTGCTCGTCGAGTGCGGAGGACCTCCCACATTTCCAGCGGCAGCGTTGAGAGCTCCGGTCCTTCTTTCTGAGTCAGATGTTGCCGATGGGGCGATGGTCCCGCTCGAGGAGTTCCTGGCATCGGGCGAAGGCGGCTTTTGGCCCCAAGATAGCTACTGGACCTTCATCAACACCGACGACGTGCTCATGATCGTCCACATTGGCGCTGACGGCGCCGCAACGACCCTTGCCGCCGAACGCACCGACTCTGGCTGGATGGCGACGCGGCTTGCGACGGGCGGGTCGTGCCCGATTCAGGTGCCGCTTCCTGAGGGTTTGGGCGAGGTTGGTTGGCGAGAGGACCCTGCCACACCGAACGAACCCGAATCGACTTTGATTGCTCTGTTGGCGACGGGCAGGGACTGTTCGAGCGGCCACCCGATGGGCGATCGTTTGGCACCACCGCAGGTCGTTGTGACCGACGACGCGATCTATGTCGCACTCGTGCAGTATCGACCGACGGGAACCCAGGAATGCCCTGGCAATCCTGAGGAAGCGGTCACTATCAACATCAACGAACCCCGTGGTGACCGCCCACTGATCAACGCGCGAACTGCAGCCGGCACCCTCGCAGACTACGTCCCAGTCTCGCCGTCGTAGCGGTGTTACTCGTCGAGCTTCAAGGCTGAGACGAAGGCTTCTTGGGGGATGTCCACGCGTCCGATGGACTTCATGCGCTTCTTGCCCTCTTTTTGTTTCTGGAGCAGCTTGTTCTTTCGGGTCACGTCACCGCCGTAGAGCTTGGCGGTCACATCCTTTCGGAACGCCTTGACGGTTTGGCGGGAAATAATGTTGCCGCCAATGGCTGCTTGGATCGGCACATCGAACTGTTGTCGAGGAATGAGTTCCTTGAGCTTTTCGCACATACGCCGGCCGTATTCTTGAGACTTGTCGCGGTGCACGATGGAACTGAAAGCATCGACAGGCTCGCCCTGGAGGAGTACGTCGACCTTGACCAGGTCGCCCTTGGTGTAGCCATCCGGTTCGTAGTCGAGGCTGGCGTAACCCTGGGTGCGACTCTTCATCTGATCGAAAAAGTCGACGACGACTTCGGCGAGTGGCATGCGGTAGACCATCTCGATGCGCTCTGGCGAGAGATAGTCGAGGCGTTCCATTACGCCACGGCGGGTCTGGCAGAGGTCCATGAGCGTGCCGGTGTACTCGGATGGCGAGATGATCGTGGCTTTCAGGAACGGTTCGCGGATGCCGGTGATTTCGGCACCAGATGGCATTTCACTCGGGTTGTCGATGGTGATTTCTTCGCCGTTCATCTTGTCGACGATGTACTCCACCGATGGAGCCGTGGCGATCAGACTCAGGTTGAACTCGCGTTCTAGCCGTTCCCGCACGATCTCCATATGCAGCAGGCCCAGGTAGCCACAACGGAAGCCGAAGCCAAGAGCGCCCGACGTCTCAGGGGCATAGGTGAAGCTGGAGTCGTTCAGCTGGAGCTTCTCGAGTGATTCACGAAGTGTGGAGTAATCGTCGCCGTCGATTGGGTACAAGCCGCAGAACACCATTGGCTGAGGTTCGCGGTAGCCATCGAGAAATTCCTGTGACGGGTTACGGGCATCGGTAACAGTCTCACCGGAACGCGCTTCGCCGACATCCTTGATGCCGGCGATGAGATAACCGACCTCGCCCGCTTCGAGCAACTTGACCGGCACGTTATCTGGCGAGCGAACGCCGATTTCGTCCACAGGGTGCACACTGCCAGCCTGCATGAACCGCACGGACTGGTCGGCTTCTATGCGACCGTTCATCACCCGAAGCGAGCTGACGACGCCTCGGTACTGATCGAAGTGTGAGTCGAAGATCAGTGCTTGTAACGGGGCATCGGGATCGCCGACGGGGGCAGGGATCTTCTCGATAATGGCATCGAGGATCGCCTCGACGCCCATGCCGGTCTTGGCGCTACAGAGCAGAAGATCTTCGGCATCGAGGCCAAGTACTTGTTCGATTTCTGCGGCGTATTTCTCGGGTTCGGCGGCAGGCAGGTCGATCTTGTTGAGCACGCCGACGATTTCGAGGTCATTCTCGACAGCCAGATAGGCGGTGGCGAGTGTCTGTGCTTCGATGCCCTGTGCTGCGTCGACCAGCAGTACCACGCCTTCGCACGCTGCAAGCGAACGCGACACTTCGTAACCGAAGTCGACGTGGCCTGGCGTATCGATCAGGTTGATGACATGGCCCTTCCACTCAAGTCGCACGCTTTGCAGCTTGATAGTGATGCCGCGCTCGCGCTCGATATCCATCGTGTCGAGGTATTGGGCGCGCATATCCCGTGCCTCGACCGTGCCGCATATTTCCAGCAGACGGTCAGCCAACGTCGATTTGCCGTGATCGATGTGCGCAATGATCGCAATATTGCGGATCTTGTCCAGACTCATGAGGGCTTGAGCCTATTGGCTGTGCGGTATTTCACCGCTCCGCTCGGGCCGACGTTCGTCGGACACGGTTTTCGCACACCTGGTCACCTCGTCCGCGTTTCACCGCTCCGCTCGGGCCGACGTTCATCGGACACGGTTTTCGCACACCTGGTCACCTCGTCCGCGTTTCACCGCTCCGCTCGGGCCGACGTTCGTCGGACAAGCACCCCTGCTCGACCCGACCCTTGTTGTTGGCACTGCTCTTCGTGTTGTTTCACACTGTTGTTTGGCACCAAGACCGGGGACAAACGACTCGGTGCCACCTGCCGACGGGTTGTGACGAAGGAACAACAAAGTCAAAGGGAGCAAACCTTGGATTACGCCGTTAGTATTTCGAGGTTCCAAACGGCAATTAGGTGCAGCTCATGGCCAACATTAAGTCAGCAATCAAGCGCAATCGTCAGAACGTGAAGCGCGCTGAAGCAAATAAGGGTGTGCGTTCGCAAATGCGTACGTACACGAAGAAGGCTCTGGCTGCTGCCGGTACCGACGAGAGCGCTGAAAGCCTGCGTCTTGCGATCAAGCACATCGACAAGGCCGCCACCAAGGGCATCATCCACAAGAACAACGCTTCTCGCAAGAAGTCACGCTTGACCAAGGCTGTCAACGCCGGTTAATTCCTTCGCTCGACCCGATGGTTGAGCATCGACATCATGCAGTGCCCGGTCTTGAGGATCGGGCATTTGTCGTTTTCCGACAGTGCCTTGTTGGAGCCGTTAGCTGACCTAGAGCCGGGCGAGGCGAGCGATCAGCACTTCGAGGACCTGCTCAGAGTCAGCTGCCGTGCCGCCGCGAAGGTCCAGGTCCGCTTCGGCCAGAAGGCCCCAGGCCCGTTTGACATTGCCAGGACCCATTTTCCGGGCCTGTTGCATGGCCTTTTGACCGGATAGGTACTGCCTTTTACGCCTAGGAACGCAGCTGCGTCCTTTTCACCAGACACCGGCGCACCGTCGAGCGACGCCATCCGTGCATAGTGGTTTGTCAGGCTCGCGAGGATGGCAAGGGCGTGCCGTTCGCCGCCGTGGACCATACGGCGACACGTCCGCAGCGACGCCGGAATATCGCCGTTGGCGATTGCGTCGGTCAGGTCCCAAGGTGGCACGTCGCCAGCGCTGCCCAAGTACGGCGCAATCTCATCGACACCAAGCCGTTTGCCGGGGCCGTGAGCGGCGAGCAGGCTGCGGGCAATACCGACGAGGCGATTCACATTGTCGCCCAGGTGATCGCCGAGCAAACGGCGGGCCTGGTTATCGAGAGTGAGCCCGATGTCGGCGAGCTGTTGGTCAATCCATGCGCCCGACTCTCTCTGATTTACGTCGGTCTTTGTGACGGATACGCCCAGAGCTTTCAGCGTCTCATTCAGCTTCTTGGGCAGACCCGTGCTGCGTTTGTTCAGCGCCGGGCCCCTACTCCAGACCAGGATCAGCTGGGTTGTGTCGAGGGGATTGTTCAGGTAAGCGACAAGCGGCTCGACCGTGTCACCAGTGGAAAAGCGCGCCAGATGGTGACCGAGGACGACACGCCGATCGGTCAGCATGGGAGGCGTCTGGGCTGCGTCGACAAGCGGCGCGATGCTGTATCCGTCGTCGATGTGATAGTCCGACTCTGTCAGTTCTGCCAGCGCAAAGTCTGCCGATTCGTCACCCAGTGCCGCCTTGACGGCGTCTCGGACCGCCTTGTCGAGCAATACCGGATCGGTACCGCTGAACACACGCACGATGGCCATCAGATATCTCCTGTGAGTTCACAACGATCTGGTTCTCTGCGATTGACTAGTTCGCTCACGGCGTCGATCGTACGCCTGGTCGCTTGCACCGCGTTCGAAGCCACAAGTCTGACGCCTCGCGACACCATGGTGGCATTGAAACCTTGAGCTGTCGGGTCGTCGGGACTCGTCACCATCACGCAGTAACCGCTGGCAACCAGGGTGTCCACAACCGAAACCGGGGCGTGCAGCACAACTCGTTCGGGGCCGATGCCAGCGGCTCGGGCCCACCTGGATCGCTCGACAAGGAACGCCATCGGAGCAGCAGTATTCGCAGGACAAGAAAGAATGATGGAGCCGCCCGTTTCGTCGACCGCGAGCAGGTAGTCAGGGTCAGACAACCCGCTTGGGTCATGCACTGCGTGGGCTCCGGCTGACAATGCGGCGTGAGCCAGTGTTGCGTTGTCTGTAAGCACGCTGATTGGCCCGTCGAATGTGTCACAGACATGCCCGATGGCGGCATCAACTGTGTCGCTCGAAACGTCGGTGATTTCGATAATTCCCGGGTGTACGGCAGTCGTAGCAGCGAGCCCTGGGCCAGCAACTTCAGCAGCTGATAGTGATGCAAGCACCAACGCACGGGACGCCACATCAAAGGCACGTTCGCCGAACTGGAGCTGCACGACCCGACCGTAGCGCGACGGAATCCGCGCGCACCGCGTGTTCACACGTCGACGCCGACCAGAACACAGAACGCCCTAGCCGTCGAGGTCACTCGCTGCGTTGCCAATTTCTGTATCAAGCAGCAACCGGTTGCCCTCGATCTCCACGGTGAGTGTTACGCCGTCGACCAGCAGCTGGGTGCCTGCTGGCGGTATTACTTCGCCGACACCCATGGTGATCTCGGGAGCCCACACCGCGTGCACAACATGGTGTGTTCTGATCCACCCAATCAACGATGCCTTTCCAAACGACGAGGAGTGAACCACCACAAGATCGATCGCACCGATATTCGCCTTGCGCAGGGTCGACAGGACATCCTCCGGTGACGTAGGTCCACCAAGCTCTAGCACCGTGACCCTGTGGTCCTGCCAGATCGTGGACTCGCTATCGATGACCTGAGTCTCAGCAGGCATCGTCGCCAGGGCAACCGCAGGCTGACCCAACACGACGATCAGGACAACCAACGCCGCGGCTCGTCCAAGTTCTGTTGTCTGGCGCAATCCGAGCGCTCCAGCCACAAACAGCAGTGCAATGTGGATTGCACCCAACCTGCCAAATGGCAGAAGTGGCACCTGCGACGCGACCGAGTTAATCCACCACAACGCTGCTCTCGTCGGCACATGCAAGACCTCAGCAACACCAGCCGGCAGCACCCCGGCAACGAGTCCCCCGGTCAGCCCCCACATCATCACTGGACCTGCAGCCGGCCCAGCCAACAGGTTGGCCGGTAACGACGCCACTGGCAACCCATCAAAGCGCCATACCAGCAACGGCGCAACCGCCAGCTGCGCGGTCGATGTCACAGCTAAAGCCTCAACCAGCCACCGCGGTCCCGGCACGGCCCGAGCCACCCGCGCCGACCACAACAAGATCCCAGCCGATGCAGCCACCGACAGCTGAAACGCGACGCTGTGCACGATCAATGGGTCAACCAACACCAGGGCCGCCACAGCCACTCCCAGGATCCGGCGACTCGACATCTCGGTCCCGACCAACGCCGCCACGGCTGCCACCGACGTCATCACCGAGGCCCGAACCACCGACGGTTCAAACCGTGTCACCGTGGCGAATAGCAGCAGGAGTGCAAGGACGAATGTGAACCGCTGTCGATGGCCCAACCTGCGCAACACCGGTCCAGTGATCGCCAAGACAAACGCCACATTCTGCCCAGAGACAGCTAAGAGATGCGTGAGTCCCGCTGCGTCGAAGTTGTCGGCGGTCAGAGGACTTTGCTGACGATCATCGCCATAGACCAGTCCGACAAAGAGTGCTCGTTCGTCACGGTTCATCGACGATGCGCCCGACTCGATCGTACGGCGAATGCTGTTGGCAATCCTGGTATGAGGAGAACCTACGTCGAAACTTTCAACCGACGTGACTGTTCCACGACCGGATAATCCCTGAGCCAGGAGCCATGCCGGAGCGTTGCCCAGCGGTCTCAGGTCGACCTCGACCTGGACCCGCTCACCCATGAGCCGGTTTCGAAGCCCACCAGCGGGGGAACCCCATGCCCGCAGGTCGTATCGCCCGCCCTCGATTACCGCCGCCACCCGTACTCCCCCGCTCACCGGTTCTGGGTCTGTCACGAGCACTACTGGCCCGACGTAACGTTCAGCGACAGCAGGTTCAATGCCGGCCCACGCAGCACCGCTTAAAAAAGAGGCAAGGATCGCGACGGTGATTATGAATCTCACAGGCCACCGTCGATGCAGGGCCAACGCAGCAACCGCCGCGGTAGTGAGCAACACCACGGTTGGGACATGTCTAGGAGTCAGCGCTCCGGCCCAGACAACGATCGCCATAGCTGCAACATGACGGTCGCTCATCGCTGACGAAGCCAGGTCAGCCGCCGACACGCACGAACGGTTCAATCTGGCTGAGTTTGGTTTCGCCGATTCCTGGCACTTCAAGTAGTTCCTGGACTGTCAGGAATGGCCCTCGGCTTTCTCGTGTTCGAACAATGGCCGCCGCTGTCGACGGCCCGACTCCGGGTAACTCTTCGAGCGACTGGGCGCTGGCAGTATTGAGATCGAGCATGAGTTGCTGATCGTCGCGAGATGCAGGTCCGCTCGTCGTCCTGCCCGATGACGGAAGCACGACCGGTAGTGCGTCCTCGCCGATCGCTGGCACGTGTATGCGTTCTCCATCCCACACCGGTGCTGCAAGATTTACCCGGTCAAGATCAGCTCGATGGGTCGCGCCACCAGCGGCTTGCAATGCGTCGATCACCCGAGCGCCAGGACCGAGCTCGACCACACCTGCCCGGCTGACAGCTCCGGCGACATGAACAACGACCGAGGGCGATGAGGCCGCCAACGATTCGGGTGGGTTCGACGTCGCCAAGGTCGTCGCCACTGCCGGATCACCCCCAGCCGTTTGCCCTTCGGTCAGCGTCGCTTCTTGTTCCAAGCCGCCAGCAGCATCGGGGGTGTCGGTGGGTGTGTCGGCCTGATCCGTAGCGAACAGCAGGGGCAACCGATCGTCGATCGGTTCGTTGACGCGATTCGACCATGATTGCCACGCCCACATGCCGCCGAGTCCAAGGAGGACGACTACAGCGCCCGCCACCGCACCTGGGATCATCGATGCAATCGGCCGAGGTAAAACCGCCGAGGCAACCGGCGTCACCTCTTCGGATACGGGCACGGGCCGACGTCGCAACTGCATCCGGTCCCGAGCTGTCTCGATTCTCCGTTGCATCCGGACATAAACAGAGACGGCATGTTCGGGCCGTGGGATGTCGCTCACCGCAGAACCGTGACTGGCGAACATCCCAGATAGTTCCCAGACATTGCTTCCCCGGCCCGCACTCCCCCGTCCCACATGAATGGCGACAATGAGAAACGGCTGGGAAACCACGGGGGACGGCCGGGGCGCAGTGTTGGCGTCAAGCCCGCACAACCATTCCCTGCGGAGAACTCATGTCAGCACCGGCGGATTACGCCCGGCCCACCACCATCACCCGCAATCTCCCCAGGGGACATCGCACTCCGTGTATCCGTATCGACATGGTCGACCCGGTGCGGGCCAGCACCATGCCCCACTCGGTCAGGCCGAGCTGTTGGTGTTGGCGAGATCGGGTGTGTTGGCGTCCTATGACCTAGGTGGCCAGATTCGATTCCGCTATCGAGACGCAGCGTCGCGGGCGTCTCGGCGTGCCATCACAGCCTGAACTGCCGCCAGGTTCCTTGGCGTGCTCGGTCGGTTCCAAGTTTCACCACGAGGAGTCGGCCGACCACCGTTCGCTCGTGCGCCCCGGTGGCGGCGCAACCGTTCACGAAGCGCATGAGCATGCGACTCGGATCGAGACACCTGGGTGTCATTGCCTGGTTCAAGATCAGTCACGGAATGCAACCGGCTCACCCACGACGCTTCGACCTCTAGAGCGATGCGCCGATAGGCGGCCATATGGCAGTACCCGCTGAGTCGGTAACGCAGATACGAAGCCAGATACCGGGCTAAGAACCGGACGGGTCCCATTTCTTTGAACTGGCGAACGTGCACCAGTTCGTGCGCCATCAGCCCTTGATGCTCACACGATCGCCTGCGCACGAAGATCGTAGTGCCCAACGTGATTGCCTCGGCCTGGGGCGGCACGGGGCCACCAACCACGACTCGATAGCCATTGCGCTTCTCCACTCGCATAAACGGACTCTAGTACCGGCCTAGAACAGGCGCATCGAGAGTTGTTTGCGATAGTCCGCAGTGCGGGGATCTTCTGGCCCCATCACTTCGAGCAGGTCGATGTATTCCTGACGGGCGTCTTCGTCGGCCTTTACCCGATCGAGCAATGCCGTGAGTTTGGCATCGAGTTCGTCGTCGGCCGCCAGGGCCTCGCCGCCGATGCGGGCGGTTGCCGCGATGCGACTGACTTCGGCAGTCTCCGGCACCCGCTGCAGCAACTCAAGCGCCATCTCGTTTTCGCCACGAGCAATCAGGATCTCGGCAACGGCAGGAACCGCAACGTGATGATCTGGCACGAGTTCCAGCACCCGCAAGAGCGAGGGCTCGTCGCCGGCAGCGAGCAGTTGCTCGATTTCGATCTCGGCTTCAGACGGCATCATGCGAGCAATGAACTCGCGCACCGCAGGTTCGCCTTGGGCACCAGTGAAGCCATCGATAACCTTGCCGTCCTTCAATGCGTAGACGGCAGGAATGCTCTGTACCTGGAAAGCCTGCGAGGTTGCGGGGTTGCTATCGACATCGACCTTGGCCAAAACAACTTTGCCGTTGGTCTCGGCGATCACCGTCTCAAGAATGGGTCCAAGCGACTTGCACGGCCCGCACCATTCGGCCCACAAGTCGACGACAACAACATGATTGTGCGACGCCTCGATGACATCGGCTTCGAATGTGGCATCGGTGACATCGATCATGAATATGCTCCAAGAGTGCGGCGGGCTGCGAAGTGCAGCCACGGGACAGGCCTATACAACGCACGACGCGCTGGCACGATTCCAGTGCGTCAAGACCCACAGGGTACCGTGGCAAATCGGCTGCGGCCGCAGTGTTGGGGGGACGATATGACAACCAAGGGAATCAACCGTGACAACGTCACCGCATGGTTCGATCAGCACGCTCAGGCCGTCCAGCCACCCCTGCACTTCGATCTGATCGCTGGGGGCCACTCGAACCTGACCTTTAAGGTCACGGACCAAGCCGATGGCCAATGGGTCCTGCGCCGACCTCCGCTGTTTCAGGTACTTGAGAGCGCCCACGATATGGGTCGCGAGTTCCGGGTTATCGACGCATTACAAAGCAGCGATGTACCGGTGCCGAGCACTATCGGATTCTGCGAGGATCTCTCGGTGAACGAACGGCCCTTCTATGTCATGGACTTCGTCGACGGCCATATCTTGCGCAGCCCCGAGGAAGCCACAGCGTTTGGTGCTGACCTGCTTCCTGATGTCACTCGGTCCCTCATCGAGGTCCTGGCCGGGATCCACGTCGTCGACGTCGATTCTGTTGGCCTCGGCGACTTGGGTCGCAAGGAAAATTATGTGGCCCGCCAGTTACGACGATGGATGGGCCAGTTCGAAGCCTCCAAGACCCGCGAACGCCCCAAGCTAGTGGCGGTCCATGATCACCTGGTTGACCGCATTCCTGAGCAGGGCAAGGCGGGTCTCGTCCACGGCGACTACCGGCTCGACAACTGTCTCATTGCCGACGATGGCTCGGTTGCTGCGGTCCTTGACTGGGAATTGTGCACGTTGGGCGACACCAAGGCCGACATCGCATCGCTGCTCACATACTGGGCTCGCCCCACCGATGGCTTCACACCCATCGATATCGCACCAACCCTGGCCGATGGATTCCCCGAACGGGCACAACTTCTTGAGTGGTACGAACAAGCCGTCGGCCACACGATCGATGACATGGACTTCTACATGTCGTTCGCCAGCTGGCGGCTCGCGGCCATTCTCGAAGGCGTGTATTCCCGTTATGTAAGCGGCGCGATGGGAGATGAACCCGAAGGCGGCGCCGAAGCGTTCGTCGGCCGAATCGACGCGCTGGTTAACCAGGCAGCCGAATATGCGGCAAAGGTAGTGTGATGCAATTCGATGACCTGTACCAACAGATT
>Ga0206129_10004146_pt1 | contig 16188 bp, 15 predicted proteins | sample Helgoland_Spring_8_FD_148616 | JGI IMG/M metagenome (GOLD analysis project Ga0206129, IMG submission 148616) | Pelagic subsurface seawater microbial communities from Kabeltonne, Helgoland, North Sea - Helgoland_Spring_Bloom_20160502_2 | ecosystem: Environmental > Aquatic > Marine > Epipelagic ...
CAGGAAAAATATGCACTCCCTCACCAATAGATGCAAGCGATGACAATGTTGCATTATTCGATATAATTTTTAGGAAAGAAAACTGATTATCTTTAAAATTATTAAACACTTTTTCTCTAATTATATTTCCAGGCATGAATCCAATTCCATTTGCTAACAAAACATCATCCACATTGAGTTCATTAATTTTATCTTCATCAATTTCTTTATGGGTACTCTGTGAAGATTTATTTTTTTTGGTAGAAACTGCATAAATGCTTTCTCCATTTTGATTTAAAATATCTTCTACAACTGATGCATGACCTCCATTGCCGAGCATTATGATTTTACTCATCTATTAAGTCTCCTTTTACATAATTTCTAGAAGATTTTTTATTAACTATTTTCCACAAATTTATGGGTTCCATTCCGTCAGCAGGCCTAAGAGTGATAAGGTTGCTTTCTGTTAACATTTCTCCTTTAGATATGTTTTTTTTTGCACAAATACTTCTTCTAATAATTTTTCTATTATCAAGCTCAGATTCTTGTGCATGTTTTTTTCCATCGCCATAGGCTATTTCAATTTCTCGTACTCCATCTACCATTTTTTTAAATACATGTGGTTCGAGTGAGGCAGCATGATCTGGCCCTTTTAAAGATCTATCTAAAGTAATATGTTTCTCAAGAATCCTTGCGCCAAGTGCATATGCCGCTACTGCTGGATAGATACTATCGCTATGATCTGATAATCCAACAGTTAATCCAGTTGTAGTTGCAATCTCATTTATAGCAGACAAGTTTAAGTCTTTTAGAGGCGCTGGATACTCAGAAGTGCAATGCAGGATGGAAACAAATTCATTGATGCACGAAAAATCATCATTATCGTTTTCAATAGCATAATATAAATCCTTTGTATTAAAGTTAGAGTTTTTTTGTTTGAACGAAAATTTTATGACTCTTAAAGCAGTAATAATTTCTTTCATTGAAGAGGCTCCTGAAGATAAAATTATTTTTTTACGACTTAGACCATGATTTACAAGTAATGGAGCATTGGTGATATCACCAGACGAAATCTTAAGTGTATCTAGATTTAAAGTATTAGAAATAAACTCTAAGCTCTCTAAATCAAAAGCTGTAGACATAAAGCTAATATCTATTGAATCACAATAGGCCTTTAAGCTTATAAAATCTTTTTCTGAAAGCTTAAGCTTGTCCAGCATATCATTTTGATTAGTTTCTTTTGGAGAGTTTATTTTTTGATATTTTGCTAATTTCAAGCCTTGTCTTGAAAGCATACTTGGGTTAAAAGTCTGAAACTTAACAGCATCAGCACCAGCATTTTTAGCAGAATCAATAAGCTCAATAGCGCAATTAATATCTCCATCATGGTTAACACCAATCTCGGCAATAATAAACATTTTGTTATTCATATGTCTTTTTAAATTTTTTTATTACTTTGGGTATTTCCATAGTTTTTAATTTATTGATTATTGTATCTTTTGCTCCCCCACAACCATACAATAATTCAGGCTTAATACTGTCGGTTTCTGTTAATATTTTTTCTATAGCTAAGGAAATTTTATTTTTATCATCTGCATCATTAATATCTTGAACTGTTTTTGGTCTAACTCGCCCATTCTGCCTATTTCCAATATTTATAACTGGAACATTAAAATAAGGAGCCTCTATCAATCCACTCGAAGAATTTCCAATAACAAAAAGGGCTGACTTTAAAACTGTAAAGTAATTAAGTTGGCCAAAGTTTCTTACAAATATTGCAGTTTTATTATTGTTTTTCTTTAGAAACAAGTTGATCTCATCTATGATAATTTGTCCACCATTATCAGGGTTTGGGTAAGTGAATACATAATTAAGATTAGGAAACTTTTTTAGAGCTGATAGTATGCCTAAAATAGAATTCCTAGGATCCTCTCCAAGAGTACATGAGTGGTAGGTTATTAAACAATAAGGTTTTGTAAAATCAAAATTATATTCTGAAGAGATATCATCTATTTCTTTTAGCTCATAATTAAGAATATTATCAATAGCCAAAGAACCAACATTAATAACATTTTGAGATGCCTCGCCAAGCTGAATTAGGATTTTAGATGCCTCTTCGGTTGCTGGAAAGTGAATATGACTCATTTTTGTTATTGAGTGCCTAAATGACTCATCATAAGCCCCCTCAGAAATATCTCCACCATGAATATGGGCTATAGGTAATTTTATTAAGGTAGCACTAATTGCAGCAATTAATGTTTCAAATCTGTCCCCTAAAAGGATAATAATTTCCCCATTTATTTTCTTAAAAAATTTAGGGTATTGTTCTAAACCTAAAGCCATACTCTTTGATATGTCAGAAAAGTCGTCTTTATCTTTTTTATACGTAGGAATTTCATATAAATTTTTTAAATTTAATGATTGGATTTCATTATATGAGGTATTTTCTTCCTTTAAATGCAGATGGCTGCCTGACACAACTAAATGAAGATCTAGATCATTGCTATTTGATATTCCTATTATCAATTCTTTTAAAATTCCGAAGTCTGACCTATCTCCTGTAAAAACTATTATTTTTTTCATTTTATTATTGGCGTACTGGGTAGATTTACTATTCTATCTTGAAGGTATTTGGTGTTTGATAAATCAGAATGAATGCATTCTGAAAACATAGATAAGGTATGCATACATTCCCAAGTAGGTCTAAGGGATACATTATTATTCAAACCAAATTCAAGCAAATTATCTCTTTCTTTGATATTTTCTGTGAGTATAGTATTCAGCCAAAAATTTGATTTTGAATGCGCAGGCTCATCAACAAAAGAATAATTCGAGTTCTGAAAAAATTTCTTATATTTTTTTGCTAAGTTTCTTTTTTCTTTAATCCTTATATCTATACTTTCCATTTGTGCAAACCCTAGTGCAGAGTTAATATTTGGCAGCCTATAATTAAAGCCTATTTCTTCGTGAATAAATTTATATTTATGTGATTTTTTGCTAGTTGTTGTGATGTGTTTTAATTTTTTGCCATCATTCTCACTATTAGTGATAATAGCCCCACCTCCACCAGTAGTTAAAATCTTATTTCCATTAAAACTGAGAACACCCAAGTCTCCATACGAGCCAAGATGCTTACCTTTATAAAAAGACCCCAAGCATTCTGATGAATCTTCAATTACTTTAATATTCCACTGCTTTGCAACTGCAATAATCTCATCAATTTTACATGCATGGCCATAGATATGGACTGGGACAATACAACTTATCTTTCTTCCGGTCTTTTCATGAATACACTCATTATCATTATTAAATTTAGCATTTCTATCCAAGAAACTTTTAAGTGATTTAGGGCACATGCCCAAACTCTTTTTTTCAACATCCACAAATATTGGTTCTGCTCCTAAATATGAAATTGCATTACATGGTGCTACGAACGTTAAAGATTGTGTTATAACAAAATCATTATTTTTAACACCAAGATAAAAAAGAGCTGCATGCAAAGCAGATGTACCATTTGTAGTTAATACAGCTTTCTTTGTATCAGTAAATTTTTCAATTACATTTTCAAATTTATTGACAAATTCTCCAACGGAAGATACAAAAGTTGAATCAATACACTCATTAATATAATTTTTTTCATTACCTAAAAATAGAGGCTCATGAAGTGGGATATCATCAGGATAAAAATCTTTATAAATATTTCTAATAAATTTTATAATTTCTGATGACTTCATGATTAGTCTTTATTGAAGATATCTCTAGAGTAAACTTTGTCTTGTACTGCAGCAAGCTCATCATTAACCCTATTAGAAATAATAACATCAGATTTTTCATTAAAAATATTTATATCTTTTAAAACCTCGTAACCTAAAAAAATATCTTCGTTTATAACTGGTTCATAAATAACAACTTGAATACCAGCATGGGTTAAGATTTTTAGAACGTCAAGAATAGACGAGGATCTAAAATTATTAGAGCCCTCTTTCATTACAACTCTGTAAACTCCAACTAGTTGTGGTTTTTTCTTTATAATTTCATCTGCTATAAACTTCTTTCTTGAATCATTGGAATCAATAACTGCTTGGATTAAATCAGATGGGATATCTGCAAAATTAGACTTAAGTTGCTTTGTATCTTTGGGAAGGCAATAACCACCATAACCGAATGATGGATTATTATAGTAATTTCCAATTCTAGGATCTGATGAAACCCCACTAATTATTTTTTTTGTATTTAGATTGCGTGAAATGGCAAAATTATCAAGCTCATTGAAATAAGAAACCCTTAAGGCTAGATATGTGTTTGCAAATAATTTAACTGATTCAGCCTCATCTGGTGACATGATAACTGAGCTAAGATTAGTCTTTTCGCAGTTTGCTTGCACCAAGTCAATAAAAGTTTGCGCATTTTCTGAGTCGCTTATTACTATCCTTGAAGGGTGGTTATTATCATAAAATGACACTCCCTCCCTAATAAATTCAGGGCAAACATCTAGAATGATATTTGTGTACCTCATTCTCATTTGAGATGTAAACCCTATTGGTACTGTTGATTTTATTACAACATATGAATTTTGCTTTTGGTTATCAATTTTTTCTAAAATATCTTCAATTATAGTGGTATCAAAATAATTCTTTTCGTCATCATAGTTTGTAGGGGTTGCAATTATGTAAATATCATATTGTTTGGATAATGCTTTGTTGAAAGCAATAGCATTAATACTAGGTTGAGATGTGTCAAAAAATGATTGGATCTCACTTTCTTCTAAAAGTGGTTTTTCCAAATTAATTATTTCTATTTTCAAGGGATCAACTTCTGCAATATCAACAGGGTTGTTTTTGTTAAGCATGAGTGCAAGTGGGTATCCGACATACCCGGCTCCAAATATTAGGATATTCATATCAGTCTTCAGCCTTAAGATCGTTTTTTATAAAATATAATATTAAGACAAATGATACTGAAATTAAAAAGCCGATCAGCGAAAACAAAAGCAATATCCTTGTTTTGGAGGGGTACACTTTCTTGCCGCTAAGATTAGGTTTTTCTATTAACTCAAACACATAATCATCAGCTGAAATCATGGCTAACATTTTTGTATTAAGATTTGCTTCTATAAGCTTACCCACAGAATCTTTGACTGCATTATTTGTATTAGTATCAAGCTGAGAACTTAGATATTTTATTGCTAAGTCTGATTTCTTTAAATCATTAATGCGAATATATTCATTCACTGATCTAATCAATATTTCAAGAAACTCTTGAGCAACATGTGGAGAATAGTAGTTAAAAGTAATTGTATAAACTCCATTCTTATTTTTTTTTAAATCAATTAAATCCATATAAACATTAAATATTTCATCAGATATTACTCTTGTATCTAGGCTATTTAAATTTTTGATATACTCTTTGGTGTTTATGAGTGATTCATTGTTATAAAAAATTTCGTTTGAACTTTTATCCCACGCCTCAAATGCATAAAAATAATTCAACATATTATTTTTAATCATTAGATTTAAAATAAACTCTTTTGAGACTATTAATTCCTCTGCATAAATAGTGTTTGTGTTTTTTGGGCCTTCAGCAAGCCCACCTAGGGCAGATAAGCCAGAAAAAGAACCAAAGACAGATGAAAGATTTGAGTTGTTTTCCTTGGTAATTAATCTAGCACTTGACTGGTAGACTTCATTAACTGAAAACGAATAAATTATGCCTACTATAGAAAAAAATAAAGTTATCAAGCCGATAAGTAACTTTTTTTTCAAAATTATAAGCACGATATCTGAAAATGTAAGGTCGACTGTAGATTTATCCATAAAAATTTTTTATTATATTATATCATTTAAGAACTGATTTTTCTTTCAACAATACCTCTAACTGAATCCAATATACTCCAGTATTTACTAATTCTTTAATCCTATTATGGCCATTTTTTGAAGTTGTAGATATTACATCCGGACGCGATGAAAGAACTTTAATTATTTCAACAGCCTCGTCAATATTTTTATAGCCGTAATAATGAACTTTATTTTTAATAAATCTTTGGGATCCAGTTATTATTGGTGCAACCAAAAGCGTATTACATGCCAGAGCTTCAGTATATCTGTATATAAGATGCTCTCCTAAGTTATCTAAGTTAGTTCCAATGTATTGATCAGCAGTAGTTATGACTATATCTGCGTCTACCATATTTTTCCAATAATCTTCATCATCAATCATTTTTCCACCAAAATCACGTGCATTAATATTTAAAACAATACCTTCTTTTTTAAGTTTTTGTCTAATTAGCTCCAATTTAGATTTTCTTGGCTCATAAAGAGAACCAGTGAAATTAATTTTAATAGTTTCATTAAGTTTTTTAGCACGAATATAATGTGATATCTTTTCAATAGTTTGGTTTGAGAATGGCATCATTTGGGGCCCCATTAGTCTCTTATGAGGAAAATACCTTTTTGTTTCACTATTATGAAGAACAGAGATAACAAAACCAGAGTACATTGTTAGAAAGGCACATTGGTACCTCCATTTACGATATGCAAAATCTGGAAGAATTGCAATCGGAGTAACATTATAAAAAGCAAATATTGGAACTAAAAAAATGGCAGTAATGAGTGAAGAGATGTTCTCCATATCACTGCTTCTTGGGTCATAAAAATAATGTGTTATTTTTTGTTCTTTTATATTTTTTATAACTTCTGAAATATAAAATTTCTTATTAATTATAGAGACTTTGGTTACTCGTTCTTTACCATAGAATTCAATTGCTGACTGATAGGTTTCTTTAACGTCAATTTTATTCCAACCAACCTCACCTGCCTCAATCGCTAATAAATTCTTGGTAACTTCATTTTGCTTGAACGCATATAAGATTTTTAAAGGGAGTAAAACTATATAAACAAGGTAATAAAGTACATTCCATAAGAGAAGTGTTATTTTATTTTTAATTAGATTCATACAAATTAATTGCTGGTACCCGGAGCCGGACTTGAACCGGCACGCCATTGCTGGCGAGGGATTTTAAGTCCCTTGTGTCTACCAATTCCACCACCCGGGCATTAATTAATTGATACTAGTTTAAATATTTTGTTTCGAGCTCACCTAAATCATTGTAAGATATTATTCTTAATTTTGGCAGAAATACTATAAACTTTCCGCCTGATTTTAGGTAATCCTTTTCTCTTTCAACAAATTCATCTATAAAATAATATGGTAGAGCAAGCAAGTATTCAGGCTTGCTGTTTCTTCCTTCTTTCTCTGAAATAATTGGTATACGACAACCTGACATTTCTAAGCCATACTTTAAAGGAAGCCTATCAAGTGCGGCAGGAATATCTTCCCTAGTAAATTCACAATGTTGCATAATTGTGTTGCCTCTAGTTGAAGCCCCATAAGCCATAACGGTTTCACCTCTTGCGTTAATATCTGATACCAAGGCTATCAATTCTTGTTTAAAATTTTCAATACTTTTTTTGTAATTTTTATAAACCTCAAAATCAAGGAAGCCTTTATCAATTTCTTGGTTTCGTAAGTCAGTTACATTTTTTGTTTCGCCTGGAGTCTTTTTAACAAAAAGTCTCATACTTCCGCCATTGATTGTATTAAAAGATACATCATTTACATACATGTTAGATCTTTTCATTAAATATTCAAAGGTTAGGAATGTGTAATAAGCAACATGCTCGTGACTGATCATATCGTAACCAAGGGATTCGATCATGTCACCAGTATAATTCATCTCCACAACCCAAAGCCCATCGTCCTTAAGAACATGTTTAATATCCTCAACAAATCTCTCCGGATCTGTTAAATCATAAAACATTGATATGGACGTCACTACAGAAGCCTTATTTCCGTTTAATGCAGCGCTTACACTTTCTTTTGTAAAAAAATCATTAATCTTGACAATTTTTGTAGCATCATCAATAGATAAAATTGCATTTGAGGGATCTACTCCAATCCTATTTAAGCCTGTATCATACCTTTTTAATAATGTTCCATCATTTGCACCAGTATCGATTACAAAATCACCATTTTTTAATTCAACCATTTTATTAACATCATGCACAATACCATGAAGATGGTCTGTCATAGTCTGGTTAGTTCCTGATCTATACCAATAACTTGAATACATTAAGTCTTTATCAACATCATGTTTTAATTGAAGGAATTTACATTCTTGGCAACAAACTAAATTCAGAGGAGCCCTTAAAGGGTCATCATCTTCTGGTTTAATAAATACACCTGTCAATGGTTGTGCACCTAGATCTACTATATCTAATAGCTCTGTAGAGCCACATATTCTGCATGATGTTATTTCGTTAATGATTGTATTCAGCACATTATTCTCCTTTAAATGTGTTTATTTTTGTCATTGTATAGATTTTTTAAAGTATAAGAAGAAGAAATTACCTATTTATTATGGATTTATCAGAATTTACTCTGTCTCTCCAATAATTTAATAGATCTAGCATTGTTTTATCAAAAGAATATTCTGGCTTCCAGCCAGTATGATTTGTAAATTTAGTCGTATCAGGAACTTGTAAGTCTGCATCAATCGGCCGCATCCTTTCATTGTCTTGTTGAATTACTACTTTCACATCTGATAATGAGATTAATTTATCTAACATGTCTGAGATAGAGCAAGTAAATGTCCCACCGATATTATAATATTCACCAGAGATTGGATTTTTAGTTACCAACATATGATATGCCTTAACTGCATCTCGAACATCAGCCCAGGTTCTAAGTGAGTTTAGATTTCCAACTGATATTACTGGATCCTGTCTGCCAGCTTCAATCATAGCTATTTGTTTGGCAAATGATGATTCAGCAAAAACATCTCCTCTTCTTGGGCCTGTGTGTGTAAACATCCTTGTTGTCATTACTTTCATATCAAATGCTTCGGCATAATATCTACCAATTAAATCTGTTGCTACTTTTGAAATTGCATAGGGTGATGCTGGATGAAAACTGCACTCTTCATTAATAGGTAACTTATCAGCAGAGACTCTACCAAAAACTTCTGAAGATGCACAAACATGAATTATAGCATTGGGACAAAAATTCTTTGCAGAATTTAAAACAGTTTCTGTTCCTTGAATATTAGTTTCATAAGTATCTAATGGCGAATCGAAACTAGTTTTAGGAAAACTTTGTGCAGCTAAATGAAAAATATAGTCAGGTTTAACTTTCTTTATTATTGCATCAATAGATATTGGGTCTCTTAAGTCTCCATAATGAATATGAAGCCTATCTTTCTTATTAATCCTATCGATTTGGTTTTCCAGATTTATTAAAGGGCTTCTCCATCTGCACATACCATGAATTTCCCAATCAGTATCACTAATTAAGAAATCAGCCAAGTGGGAGCCAACCATTCCTGTAATTCCAGTAATTAAAGCTTTTTTACTCATAAATAATTTGTATTAATAGGTTATAATTTTTTTTAAATTATAGCAGATTGAAATATAAATAATTAATGTAATGCAAAAGAAAATATTAATAATTGGATCAGGTGGCTTTATTGGAAAACATGTTGTTAAAGCATTTCTTAAAAAGAAAAATGTTGAAATTTTTGAAGGTAGTAAGTTCAATATAGACATTAATAGCATTTTATCTTTTAAAAAAGCTTTCAATAAAATAAAGCCGGATATAGTTATTAATCTTGCTGCTTTTTCCCATCTTGATAATTCAAGTCTAAATAATATATTTAAATTAAATTGCTTCTCGGTTATTGATATTGTAGATTTTTTAATTTCTAATAATTTTGAAGGAAGATTTATTAATACTAGTTCTGCATTAGTGTATGGCTCAAAAACACATGGTGTTCTTAAAGAAAGTATGTTGCTAGAACCAGAGCATTCTTATGCGGTCGCAAAAGCTGCAGTTGATAATCTATTTAAAATTATACAAAGTGATTTGCAAGCTACCTCTGTAAGACCATTTAATTGCATTGGAGTTGGTCACAGGGCTGATTATGTGGTCCCTAAAATTATTGACCATTTCCAAAAGAAAAAGCAGGTTATAGAACTTGGAGATATTTATGCAAAGAGGGACTTTGTTGATGTAAGAGATGTAGGTGAAATGTATACATTTTGTTCTCAAATAGAAGGGCCTGTACCTGCAATAAATTTTTGCTCTGGCAAAGCTACCTCAATAGAGACATTAGTAAAATTACTTGAGGAAATATCTAGTCATCAAATTAAAATCAAGGTTAATGAGAAATATATAAGGAAAATAGATAGTAAAAATATGAAGGGTGACAACTCAATAATTAAATCATTAGGCTTTTGTTATAATCATAAAATTAGAGATACTTTGAAGTGGGTTTATGACAATAAAATTAATTAGTTCATATTGTAAATATTTCTGATCCTTGATTTGTCAACGCTATATCCATGACATTTTCATTTCCAAAATAGTCACTAAATGAGGTTTTTAAGTTTTGTTCTATTAGAAACATGACAAAGCCCCCACCCCCTGCCCCACAAAGCTTGCCACCATATGCTCCAAGAGAAATGCCTTTTCTATAAATCTCATCTATTTCTGGGTTTGATATTTTTTTTGAAAAAGATTTTTTTAATCTCCATCCTTCATGAAGCATCTTTCCAATTTCTATTAAAAGAGCATTGTCATCATTATAAGAATTAAGCTTATCAGCTGCTTCATAAGATATCTTAACGAGCTCTTTAATATTATTTTATTTATATTTTTTTTTGTGTTAGATACTTGATCTTGAACTACGTTGGAGGCATGGCGCGTAACTCCTGTATATACAAGGATAAGAGATTTATTTAATAATTTTTTAAAACTATTTGAGACTTGTATTGGTTCTATAGAAACCTTTGTGCCATTTAATTTATATAAGTTTAGCCCCCCAAAAGCTGCATGCAATTGATCTTGAACGCCAACATTTTCACTAAGTAGATCATGCTCTACTCTCCAAGCATTTTTAGCTAAGGAAAGCTTATCAACATCATTATTGAGCATATGATTTATCAATCTCAGAAAACCAACTGTAAATGAAGATGATGAGCCTAGTCCTGTGCCACCAGGAAGATCAGACATAGTTGCAATATTGATTGGTTTTTTCCAATTTAGGTCTTGTAAAATTGTTCTTACAACAGGGTGTTCAATATTCTCAATCTTATCTACTTCTTCTGTTTTTCTCCATGAGAGCTTATATTTTTTAGGAGAAAAGTTAGACATTGGAAGTTGATAAATATAAATATATTTATCTATAGAGCTTCCGAGAACCGCTCCTTCATTTTCATTAAAATATTCAAGATAATCAGAACCTCCGCCAAAAAAGCTCAATCTTAGTGGTGTTTTTGTAAAAGTACTCATATTACTCCATGTTTGGTTAAGAAATTTTCGAGGTTAGCTTCATCAAATAATAAAGATTTTACACCTGCACTTTCACCAGCTTTTATATCTGAATGTTTGTCGCCAACCATGAACGAACCACTCAGTTTTATAGGTAGTTCATTCAATGCTTGTAAAATCATTCCTGACTTAGGCTTCCTGCATGCACACTCTCTTTGAGTTTCGTCAATTGCATCAGGATGGTGCTCACAAAAATATACATAATCAATATTAGCTCCTTTTAATCTAAGCTCTTTAATAATTTTTTTATTAAATTTTTGCATATCATCTTTGGTGAATAACCCTTTTGCAATTCCGCCTTGATTCGTTATAAGTATTATATAAAAACCTTTGTTTATTGCTTTTATCAATGATGAGAATACACCATCTATAAACTCTAAATCTTCTATTTTATGAGTGTAGCCATTATCTATATTTAATGTGCCATCTCTATCAAGAAATAAAGCTGGTTTTGTAATTATGTCAGGGAAGTCTTTGTTTGCTTTTTTAAATGACTCTGGAACACCTATATCAATAAAATAACCATCCTGAATATCTAATTTAAGATTTTTATCTATAATTAATTTTGGAAGGACGTCATATTCCATTGACAAGAAACCTTCTGCAAAATCATTTAATAAGAATTTTTGAATAAGGTATATACCTGAGTTGATAACTCCCTCAGATAAAGTTTTATTTTTTTCAGAAAACCCATTAATCTGCATTTTTTCATCATAATTAATTGATCCAAATCTTTGCACTTCTTGAGACCGAGTCCCAATGATCACAGCGCCATTAGTATCTTGATGTAATTGATATGTTTGCAAAAGGTTACAATCAAAAAAAGAATCACCATTAATTACCCAAAATTTTTCATCTAATTTATCAAGATTTGCAACCAAACATCCAGCAGTCCCAAGAGGCTGATCTTCATTATAAATTTTTACTTTAGATCCAAAAAAAGATTTATTGTGATAATTTTTTAAGAAAGATTCAGACATGAATCCTGTCATAATAATGATTTCCTCAATACCCTGTCTTGCTAAATTCCATATTAAATACTCAATAAATGGCTTTCCTGATATTTTTAATAACGGTTTTGGTGTGTTCTTAGTCAATACCCCAAGTCTAGATCCTTTTCCTCCAGCAAGAATTATAGCCTGTGAAATCATACGTTATAGTATAGATTCCTCAACGCGAAGGCATAAATAATGCCCTATCATGATATGCATTTCTTGAATGAAGTTAGTTTCATTTGAAGGAGCTTTTATAGACATATCTGAAATGGAGGACATTTCACTTTCCTTAAGACCCGTTAAAGCTACAGAAGTTATTCCAATTTCTGATGCTGTTTGAAATGCTTGAATTATATTTTTACTTGAGCCGCTTGTACTAATACCAACTAAAACATCACCTTCATTGCCAATACCCTTCAGCTGTCTAGCAAATATTTGATCATACCCATAATCATTCCCGATTGCGGTAATAGCTGATGTATCAACTGTAAGAGCTATAGAGGGTAAAGGTTTTCTATCTATAAGAAACCTGCCCATAAACTCTGCCGCGAGGTGCTGAGAGTCAGCTGCAGAACCACCATTGCCACAAAAAATAACCTTTTTGCCATTTAAAATGCATTCAATTAGTTTTTCTGCTACCTCATGAACTGAATTTTCGATATCATCTAGTTTATTGAGGTTATCTTTTGATGTAAGTATATATTGAGAGAATTTCATATTGTATTAGAAGAAAAAAGAATTGTTTATATTATAACCTTAGTAAAGAAGGTTTTATAAAAAAACATTACTAATTTTTAGCTGAATTTAGGGTTATTACTAAAACTATAGCAAGATTTGAGCTGCCAATTTATTAAGGTATACAAACATTCTTTAGTTGTGGTGACATAGCTAATACTCCCTGCAAATGAAATAGAAGATAGGTCTAGATAGAAATGTTTTCTGACTTATACCAATCTACAAAGTTTTTTATTCCAGACTCTATAGAGGTGGTTGGAGAATAATTAAAATCCCTTTGAAGATCTGAAACATCAGCATAGGTTATAGGAACATCTCCTGCTTGCATGGGTAAATTAATCTTATTTGCTTTATTACCAACCGCATCTTCAATTGCCGAGATAAACCTGTTCAATGAAACAGGATTATTGTTCCCAATATTATAAATTTTATATGGAGCCTCTGATTTTGTTAATTTATTATTCATTGCTTTTGGTGCTTTAGAGCAAATCAATATTATTGCATTAACAACATCATCAACGTAAGTAAAGTCACGCTTCATTTGACCACGATTATAAACATCAATCGGGTGACCTTTAATAATCGACTCAGTAAATTTAAAATAAGCCATATCTGGCCTACCATGAGTTCCATATACAGTAAAAAATCTCAGCCCAGTCACTGGAAGATTGAATAGATGGCTATATGAATGCGCCATCAATTCATTACATTTTTTTGTTGCTGCATAAAGACTAACAGGATAGTCTGTGCAATCATCCGTTGCAAAGGGATATTTTGTATTCATACCATACACCGAACTAGATGATGCAAAAATTAAGTGCTTTATATCTGATTCTCTACAACATTCTAGAATATTAACAAAACCAGTTAAATTTGATTCTGAATATGTAAAAGGCTCTTCTATGGAGTACCTAACACCTGCCTGTGCAGCAAGATTTATTACTATATCAAAGCATTCTGAGTGAAAAAGACTATTTAATTTCAATCTATCAGTCAAATCAATCTTATGAAATTTATATTTTTTTTCATAGCCATATTTTTTTGAAAACAAGTTCAAATCATTTTGACGAAGCTTTTTGTGTTTGAGATCATAATAATTATTCATATTATCTATTCCATGAACAATAAAACCCTCATCAAGGAGCTTTTGTACTAGGTGAAATCCAATAAAGCCTGCAGAACCCGTAACTAAAATTTTCTTCATAAACTTTTAATAAAAATAAAATCTCTACTCATAACAAACTCAATAATTAATGCAAGGTTTTTTAATAAGTGATATCTTTTGAGGGATAACCTTAAATTAGGAAACTTCATTATTCAAAAATCCGGTAACAAGTATTAAATATGTGGTTATTTTCTTCATTTCTGATACTAAACATATCACATAATGGAGGCTGAATCCGGAATCGAACCGGAGTTAACGGCTTTGCAGGCCGCTGCATAACCACTCTGCCATCCAGCCAGATTAAACAAAGTGTATTGTATACATCTATAAAGGAAAGTAAAAATATAAATTAAACTTTATCCATTACCTCTATATCGATTTCAATATTGGCTGTCTAAAGCTTATTCTTGATAAGATATTAATTTATAAACTATAGATAAGGTTAAACCCCCATATTGCTTGCTTCAATTAACATTATTTAAAAAGATTCATTACTCTTAAAAGAGTTTACTGTATAGACAAAGCCTGTGTATACAGTAATAAAAAGAGACATGAATAAAAAAATATCTGCGATAACAATAAGCATCATATTATTCAAAGTTAACGCAATGAGATAAATACTAATTGTAAAAAGCTGAATTGTTGTTTTTATTTTTGCTAAAAAAGTAACCTTAGTTGCATCACTTTTGTTATTTCTAGCATTTAAGTCTCGCAAGGCACCAACCCATATTTCTCTAGTAATTATTAATGCTGCAAAAAATCCGATTAAATACTTGAAAGATTGACTGCCAATCCAAAGAAAACAAATACTACCAAAATTTTATCAGCTATTGGATCGAGTATTTCACCAAGTTGAGAAACTGCATCATATTTTCTTGCCAACCAACCATCCAGCCAATCTGTAAAGCCAGCAATATAAAACAAGATAAGAGCTAGCAAGTAACCATCTGAAGACATCAATAATAAAAAAATAATCGCAGCTAATAGAATTCTTGAAAAAGTTAAAAGATTTATAAAAGTAACCATTATTTGATATTTATTTTTATTAGATAAGCTATTTTGTCATTAATGCCTCTTACAGTCATTAAATCTTCGATATTTGCAGATTTTATATTTTTTAAACTTTTGAATTTTAAAAGGACCCTATTTTTTAATGCAGGGCCAATGCCTGGGATTAAATCTAATTGTGATTTTTTTATAGAGCCTCTTTTCTTCTTTCTTTGTGCAGTTATTGCAAATCTATGTGACTCATCTCTGATTTCCTGAAGAACAAGATATGCTTTTGAGTATTTATCTAATTCTACAATTCCGTTATCAGCTAATATAGTCTCTGTAGCTCTTACCCTGTTCGATCCTTTTACAATTGAAATAACCTCAATATCGTTATGGATCGATTTATCAATTACTGATTTGCTATATTTCAACTGAGTTTTGCCGCCATCTATTAAAATGATATCTGGCTTAATATTAGGATCATCATAGTACTTTATTCTTCTTTCAAGCACATGTTCCAGGGAGCCCACATCATTGCCGGATAACTCTTTCGGAATATTAAAAGTTCTATATTCTTTTTTTTGAGGGCCTTGGTTGGAAAATACCACGCATGCTGAAACAGCATGATCTCCAGAGATATGACTAATATCGTATGCTTCAATTTTTTTAATGCTATCTTTTAAACTCATAACATTTTTAAGCTCATTAAATGCAAAGGTATATTTATCCTCTTTGCTTATATGGTTTTGTATAACTTGTTTAGCGTTTATCTTGCAAAGATTAAAAATCGGTCTTATAGATTTATTAGGGGTATGGGTTAAATTTACTTTAACGTTATATTTTTTTTGAATTACTTTGGATAAAAGGTCCTTCGATTTTAGTGCGTCAGTAGACATAATTTTCTTTGGGATATCTGGCTGATTATCATAAAAGTTCAAT
>Ga0206129_10004151_pt1 | contig 16168 bp, 16 predicted proteins | sample Helgoland_Spring_8_FD_148616 | JGI IMG/M metagenome (GOLD analysis project Ga0206129, IMG submission 148616) | Pelagic subsurface seawater microbial communities from Kabeltonne, Helgoland, North Sea - Helgoland_Spring_Bloom_20160502_2 | ecosystem: Environmental > Aquatic > Marine > Epipelagic ...
TGGATACTTTATAGCTGTATCTAAATTTGCAAAACCAGCTAAATTGTATACAAAGTCAAATTGTTTATTTTCAAAAACATTTTCAACGTTTTCTTTACTAGTAATATCACATTTAACATATGTGATTTCACTCTCCAATTTTTCGTTTTCATGAATATCTGCAACAGTTACCTCATAACCTCTATTCAATAATTCATGAACTAAATAATGTCCTAAAAAACCAAATCCTCCAAAAACTAAAACCTTTTTCATTACAGTTTACTTTTAAGTAATTTCATTTCTTCTCTGGCTTTATCTCCAAGAAAGAAAAAGTCTAGGCTAAATGCAAGAAAGGAATATCCTTTATTAATTTTCTCTAGTGTTTTCTGATAACCTGAGTCAATGACATGAAAACCTAGGGGTTTGTCAAGTTTTTTAGCTACTTCATCAATTTTTAACAATGCAGCTTGTACATCTGGTCTATCATATTCTCCAGGATATCCCATAGAGGCTGATAAGTCATAAGGTCCTACAATAATTCCATCTATTCCGGAAACTGAAAAAATATCTTCTAAATTGTTGACAGCATCTATATGTTCAATTTGAGCAATTACAACCACTTCATCTTTAACCCATTCTTGATATGTATCAAAAGCAGTTCCATATTTTTGAGCTCTATTTAAACCTACTCCTCGTTTTCCTATTGGAGGGTATTTCACATAGTCTACAGCTTGCTTAGCTTCTTCCTTATTACGTATCATTGGAACAATAACTCCATCAGCTCCTGCGTCTAAAACTCTTTTAATAGCAACTTCTTCATTTTTACTGACCCTAACTAAAGCCTGCATCCCATTGCCTTGAATATGACCTATTAAATTCATAATGGTTTCTATACTAATAGGAGAGTGCTCCATATCTATTGTCAACCATTCGAAACCTGCAGTACTTAATATTTCAATTACTGCTTGATGTGGTATTGTTAACCAAGAACCTATTGAAAGCTCTTTGTTTTTTAATTTCGATTTAAGAATGCTCTTATTGTGAGAAAAGTATTTCATCTATTTTGATTACAATTTTTTTTAATTTATCTACTTTATTATTGTATGCATATAAAGGGCCATGAATATCATTTGGGAAGAAAACTGCCATGTAACTTGGCTCAAGAATTAATTCTGAAATTGGAGAATTTAATTCTTGATAAAATTGACAATCAATTTTGGAATTATATTTTTCTAATACACTTACATCCTCTTCTTTGTAAATTTTTATTAGTTCCTTCCCAGAGAGTAAAATTTGAACATCAACTTCTTTTCTATGGGATTCTATTATTTTTGGAGATAATTGAGTTTCATAACTCATTACTTTAAAATAATAAGAATCATGTGTTTTATAGATGCCATTAGGTGTATTAATGTCAAAGTCTTTGAGTTTCTGAAAAATCTCTTCAAATATAGGTGTTTTAAAATACCTACTACTATTTTCTACTTTATCTAAAATCATTTTAATAATTTATGTAGTGCCTCTGCAATTATAAAGTCTGAAGGTTCATCGATATCAATCGCTTCAATTTTATCTATTTCGAACATTAAAGGTCTTAACCCTATTCTTTTATTATCTGCATTTTTAAAAGATTCTTTCGTAAAGATATAAAAACCAGAATTCTCTTCAAACAATGGCTCTAAATCTTGGGTTCTAAGAAGCTCTTTGGGGTCATGATTAAAAGCATCACCATTTTTATCATAAAATCTAGTCTGAATTTTAGTAACACTGAAAATAGAATCAAAATCTGTTCCCTTACTTATCATTTTCTCGATAGCAGCATCAAGACTTTTAATAGCTAGTAATGGTGAAGTGCTATGGGTTTGAATATAAATATCTGAATCACTATTATTAAGATCGTATTCTATTATTTTATTCATAGAGACAAAATCTCCTTGAATGTTTTTTGGTCTTTTATGAATAGAAACAAAATCTTGATATGTATTAATTGCTGATTCAGCAATTAAATCACTATCTGTATTAATTATAACTTTTTTGATATATTTTGAGGTAATTAATTCATCTATAATAGCATGAAATAATGGCTTTCCATTAAACAACTTTAAGTTTTTATTAGCTACTCTTTCCGAGTTCCCCTTCATTGGTATTAAAACAGTTATTTTATTTATATAATTCATAAACATACTTTTTAACTAAAAAAAATTACTATGATAAAGAAAATTGAGAAAATCATTTAAAAAAATCTGTGATGAAAAATTAAAACCATAGTCCAAAATTATCCTCATACTGCTTGGACAATTCAAGTACAATTTCAAATGCCTCAGGACTACTTTTTTGTTTTGCAGATTCTAATAAATTATGATAATCTTGATGTGGTGTTGTGTTTTTATCGAGTTTTTTAAGGCCATATCTTTTATATATATTTTTTTGAGGACCAGCATTTATTGTAGGCCTTGGAACTCTTTGTTTTTTAAGTACTTTTTCAGTTGCTGATGTGGGTTTTGTCTTTAAAAAAAGTTCTAACCTGTTAATAAAAGGGGCAGGCTCTAATACAAATTGTTCAAATGGGATAAATAGAATTGAATTATTGTGTTTGTCTAAACGTGCTTTCTCAAAAACACTTTTCATCAACGATTTAATTGAATAAATAACTTTATCATAAGGAGATGAATTTTGGTAAAGCTCGTCAAATCCATTAGCGAACCAAGGCAGCGACTCGCCTTTATAATCTTGCCATATAGTAAAATCACGTGCGTTTTTACCATGCATCTCTATATAAGTTGCCCAATGATCTAATAGATACAAAGGGTGGCGTACCATTTCAACAATTTTTAACCTTTTATTAAAAGCCTTAAATGCAGGCTCAAGGCAACTTAATAATTGATGTGTTACTAAAAAAAGAATTGGTTTTTCTTTTTTTATTCTCTCTTCAACATTGTGACCATCTTTCATCCATAATTGCTTAATATATTTGAAAGATTTAGAACTTTTAAAAATGCTGGATAAATCATTTGGTCGAAAATTTACTTCTCTTGATATTGTCCCATCGTAATATTTTATGTCAGCTAATAAATTTAATAAAGAATGAGATGCGTCTGATGTAATTTTATTATTTGAGGCAGAAATACAAAGATATTCAAACATATACTCAAATCTTGCATTCTGGACTCTATCAAAGGAACTTATTAGAGGGGAAAACATTGTTTTACCAGTGCCTGTTAATCCATCTAGTATAACTATTTGCTGTGTTAAATTTATATCGCGTGTATATAGAATATTTTCTTTCATTTTTAAAATTTTTATTATTGTTTAAATATTTTAATATTAGAACAAATATTATTTAGACAACCGACAATTTATTGTATTTTCTTTCCCAATAAATAAAAGAAACTATTCTAGTTATCAATAAAAAATTTGCATTCCCCTTTTTCCACTTTTTCCAAATTTTTCTAACATAATTCATGTCGATTAGATCTGATTTATGATACAAAATCAATTCATCAAGTTCAACAATATTTTTAACGAAAGCAGATTCTAGTGAAATATGAAAACCTTTTTTCTGAATATTTGTTATATCAAACCTTAATTTTTCCTTCATTATTTTCCTAAAAATAAATTTTGATTCTTTTTTATTCACATTTTCGGTCAATAAAGATTTTGAAAATTTTTGTTGAGCTTCGAATAAACGATAATCTAATAGAGGTTCTCTTATCTCAACAGTATTTAACATCCCAGCAACATCAGTCTTATAATTAAGTTGGTGGATTAATTCTCCTGAAGTTTTCATATTTAAATATGATAATAAAGGGTTAGATTCATCAAAATCAGTAGATTCCTCAAAACAATTTTTTGTGAGTTTTTTTGTAAATCTGTCAAAATATTTTGAGCGAACACTATCCACCTCACTTAATCTACTAGAACTTAAAACGGAATGATAGTATAATAACCTTATAGCTGTTTTTGATTCAAGAAAAAAATTGAAAAATAATTCAACGAAAGGTTTAAAAAGTTTATAGATAAATCTTAATGTTTTAATTTTAAAATCAGTTTCAATTCTAGAAAAAAGTTTATACGGTGAATATCCAGCAAGCAGTTCATCTCCTCCATCACCAACTAATATTACTTTATTATAACTTGATGCATGTTTAGATAACTGATAAAGACCAATTGTAGCAGGATCAGAAAATGGTTCATCAAATTTGGAACATAAAAATTTAAAATCTTTCCAGATAGAATCTAAGTCAGTTTCAATAAAAGTTCTATTTACCTTTTTGTCGTATTTTAAATTATTTTCTTCGAAATCAACACTTTTTAAAGTATAAGTATCAATATTTTTTAATCCATTTTTTAAGGAATATGCCAAAACTAAGTTACTATCTAATCCTGAGCTTAAAAATAATCCTACAGGGATATCAGAAACATGTCTTAAAGAAATAGATGACTTTAAAATTCTATGAATTGAATTAGAGGCATCTTTCATATTATTAAAATAACTCGCTTGATTTTTTTTTAATACCCAGTATTTAGTAGTAGTAATTTGTTGAGATATAATATCAAAAGTTAGTACTGTTCCATTTTCAACCTTATTAACATTTTCATAAATGGATTTAAAGGAATTAACATAACCAAACTTAAAATAATTAGCTAAAATCGTTCTATCAATGGGTGCATTTTGTTGAAAATTTGGAAATGAAAAAAAAGATTTAATCTCAGAGGAAAATAAAAAAGCTCCGTCTTCTATGTAATATGAAATAGGTTTTACCCCCATTCTATCTCTTACTAAAAATATTTTATGTTTGAGATTGTCAAAAATAGCAATAGCAAACATACCATTTAACTTTGAGAAAGCATTGAATCCAAAACAATCAAATAATTTAATTATAACTTCAGTATCGCTATCAGAATCAAAACTATAACCATTAAGAATCAATTCTTTTTTCAAATCTTTATAATTATATATTTCACCATTATAAATAAGACTATAATTTTTATAGGAAAAAGGTTGATTACCATTTTCTGATAAATCAATCACAGATAATCTATTATGTCCTAAGGCAACCAGTCCTGGATACGTATCCAGAGGGATTATCTTTTTCCCTCTATGATCCATACCCCTATGTTGAATTTCTTGCAACATTCTTTCCAAGATATCATCAGCATCGAAATTATTTTTTTTGGTATAAAAACCGGTGAGTCCACACATTAATTTGTATTTTTTTTAAGATAAAACATGATAGAGGATAAAATAATCAAACCTGATAAAACAGGAATTATTATGAGTAAAGGAAATTTTAATTCATATTCAAAAATTATATGAATTAAAATTTCAAATAAAAAGATTAATAAAATTATAATATTGGTAACAATAACTAAATATATTTTGTCATGAATTAAAAAAAAATTAAAAACCAAATAATTATAAACTGAGTGAATTAAAATATACAAACTCAGCAAAATGAAATCATATTTTAAACTTTCCATCCTGTAATCACTGAGGAAAATATAAAAAATTAATTTACTAAAAACAGCAAAAACAAATATTACAAATAAGGAAAATAGAACAGTATTTTTAAGATACTTAAAATCATTAAAAGAATTTTTACCAGATTTAATTTTGTATGGGAACAATACCATAACAGACGATGAAATAAACGTACTGGCTAAATTTATTAACTTAAATAGAATTGTGAAAATTGCAAGTGTTTTTAAATCTAAAAAATAAAATCCTATGATTATTGAATAGTGTGGTAAAACATTATATGTTAAATTAAAAGGGAGATATGAAATTGATTCTTTAAAAATTTCTATAATAGAATTTATATTTATTTTTTTAAAAATTATTTTTTTTCGAATTTTATAAAAATTTATAAAATGTTCTAAACACAATGTAAAGGAGGAAATTCCTGCATAAATTATAAAATCTGAAGAATCTTTGACCAATGTAAATAATAATATTACAAATAGTATTTTAACAAATAATCTTCTATAAAAAATAAAGTCATTTTTTAAGTTAGCTTGATAATAATAATCCATTGCCAAAGGAGTGGTAATGATTGGAATTGAGCATATAATTATAATTTGATATAAAAAAGAGTAGTTATATAGTAAAAAAGTGATATATATGGCAAAAGGAATAATAAACATAGCATAAGCTAAAACTACTGAGTTTATTAAATAAGTTTCAGTTTTATCAGGATTTTCGGAAATTAATTTTAATATATATATATAAAAAAAATTTATTGCAAGTAAAACCAAAGTACTTGATGAATTAAATATTCCCCAATATCCAATATCTTCAATATTTAAATGACGAATAATATAAAATTGTATAATAATAGGAAATCCAACGCCTAAAATTTGATTAAGAGCATTCGCCAATAAATTTTTATTAATGATATTTTTAAGCAAAAAAACTTTTATCATGAATTTCTATGAGTAAATATTTAAAATAGTTCATTAATCCATATTATGAAAAGAAATAATTTTCGCAGGAGAACCAGCAACAAAACAATCATTTGGGACATCCTTTATCACCAAAGAACCAGCCCCAATTATAACGTTATTCCCAATTTTTATTGGTGCCAAAATAATAGCGTTAGAGCCAATAAAGCAACCACTACCTATTTCAATATCATATCCTTCTTCAGGAGTTTCTCGATAATGCTCGCTATTTGGAACTAATTTGGCTCTTTTCCCTTTATAAAACCTATGTCGACCTGTAATAACCATGCAATTATGACCAAATATCGTATCATCCCCAACTGTGATATTTCCGCAAACCGTATTAAAAAGTGTATTAGTTGTCGAACACCCCGGACCTATTTTTAACCTTTTAACGTCCCCATTTACATAGGAGTAATTTATATTTAGAAAACCCAAAGTTAAAAGGAATTTCTCTAATTTTAATCGCAGCCAGTTTTTATAACTATGAGGTCTTTTATTTTTTGGGTTTATAAAGTATGCCATAAATCTATTATTTTTAATTAGTATATTTTTTCAAACCTTTTTACTCATATATTATCAAAATGCATATAATACAGTATCAATAAAGGTTGGACTATAGAATCCTAAAGCAAATTTATAATCAGGGTTATATATTTTAAGAAGCTCTGGTATTTCATATAAATGTTCCTTTTTATGGTAAATACTAATCGCAAGATTAGGTTTAAAAGATTTTATTGTTTTTTCAGCTCCAGCGAGAGCCTCCATTTCGGCCCCTTCAATGTCCATTTTAATTAAAGAAATATTATTAATATTATTATTTTCAATAAAAGTGTCTAGGGTAATTGTTTTAATTATTACTATTTCAGTATTAGGACTCTCTATTAAATCCATACCTCCTGAAATACTAGAAGAGCTGGGTGAAATTAGATTCTTTTTAAAAGTTAGTTCACCATTGTTATTCCATAAGGCAAAGGGGAAAACTTCCATCCCTTTTTGAGAAAGAAAATTATAATGCGGGCCATTTTCATAAGCATCCATAAAAGGTTCAAAGCCAATTATTTTAGTGCTCCTGTTTTTGAAAAAATTATAAAAATTTACAGAATCTGCACCGTCAAAAACACCCCCTTCTAAAATAACACCACCAGTATTATCAATATAATCGAGATAAGGGGTTCGAAATAATTCATTTGCTTTAGCAAGAAATTCGAAAATATTGGATTCATCATCTTTTAATCTTAAATCCATCAACAGTTTAAAATATTTTTGATTCTCTCTATCAAAAAAAGGAAGACATTTTTCTAACCTTAATTTTATTTCATTTCTAAATTCTTTATCAAAACGAAAATTGCCTAATGCACTTATTTCTATTGAATTGTACATGATTTCATTTGAAATAACATAGAATTTCTGCTTGTCATTTATCAATTCGTTAATAATTTCATTCCAATGCGAAGAACATACAATAATAAGGTCAAATAATTCCTCAGAATTATTAATGCCACTGTATTTTAATATGCTAAGATCGTCTTGAAGTCCATCTTTAAATGAATTTATAAAAAAACTCACATTTATATCTTTTCTTGACTCATCCACCATTTTTCGGAAGCCAATAGCGATTTTTCCTGATCCATATATAGCAATTCTAGAATTTAGAGGGATATTTTTTAGAGAATATAGTATGTTTAGTTTTTTCATTTTTATTTATATTTATTAAATCCAGTTAGCTATTTTTATATTATGTTTTATAATCTGTTCTCTAGATTTAGGCAGGCTATCCCCTATGAAATTATAAAGGTTAGCCGTTGCAACTGCATCAATTAGGCAATGTTTGAGAGCTTCTATAAAATGTAATTCGTTTCCCGCACCTCCTGAAATAATTAACGGACAAGTAATTTGTTTTAAAATAAATTCTACTTTATCAATATCAAAACCTTGACCAGTTCCGTCCTTGTCCATTGAATTAAAATAAATTTCTCCAATATTTAAATTTTCTATATTTTCTATATAATCCAATAAACTAATTTCCAATTTTCTAGATCCGTTTTCTATATAAACTACGAAATTTTCATTTTCAATCTTATAATCAATAGATGCTACAATAAATTGAGAACCGTATTTTTTAACTAATTCTTTTACTAAAGAATTATTATTATTTAAAGAACTATTTAGGACTATTTTATCCGCACCAGATTTCAACAATAAATCTGCATCATTTAAATCCCTAATACCACCTCCAACAGAAACTGGAATAAAAACATTACTTATGACTTCTTTTACAACGTTGGAGAATTTAACAATATCTCTGTTATTTCTACTAACATCAAGAATAATTAATTCATCAATGGAAAATGCAATTTTCTCAAAATTATAATGTTTCTTCAACCAGTTAAAATCACCAACCTTTTGAAGTCTGAAATTCCTACTCAACATAAAAAAACCATCTTTATAAAGTAGAGTAAATATTAATCTTTTTTTCAAATTTATATATTTAGAAAATTTTGAATTAAATTAAGACCATTTGTTTGACTTTTTTCAGGATGAAATTGAGTTCCAAAAATATTTTGATATTCAAATGAAGCCACGAAATCTTCACCATAATTGCAGAAAGCTACACCTTTTTTTATATCAGTGGACATTCTATAACTATGAACAAAGTAAAAGTCCAAATTATTATTGAAATTTGAATATAATATAGAGTTATGGGGTGGAGTAATATTATTAAAACCTACATGAGGTATTTTTAAGGAATTATTCTTAAATTTTTCGACAACACCAGGAAAAAAACCAAGACCTTTTGAAATTGTTTCTTCTGTGCTGCTAAATCCTAATAATTGCATTCCTAAACAAATACCTAAAATTGGTGTTTTATTTTCAATAACAGCTTTTTTTAGCACAGGGATAAGATTTAATTTTTCAATATTTTCAATTGCCTGTTTGAATGAACCTACACCAGGTAATATTATTTTATCTGCATTAATTATCTCTTCTTTATTACTGGTACAAATGCTATCGCACCCTAAAAATTTTAATGCACTCTGAACAGAATATATATTACCCATTCCATAATCTACAATTGCTACCGTCATAAACTTTATATTTCAAAATCTTGTCCAACCTCAAATTTTGGATTCCAGATACCGTCTTCTTTCACAAACAAATCTTTATTAACCCATTTATCAATTACTACATCAAATTCTTCTTTTGACATCTGATAATATTCTAGATAATCATCAATATGCTCACTGGGGTACATGTTATCATAAATTTTCACCAAATTTAAAGCTTGATCCCTAGTCATTGCTTCTCTTCGTATCTCAATTCCTGCATCTTGTGTAGCTCGACCAAAACCAAATTTTAAATACATTAAATACGCATGTAGAGAATATAATGCCTGATCATTTTGAGAAAAATTTGTAAATGTTCCAGAATTTGCATCATCCTTTTCTAGTAATCCACAATGGTTTTTTGCTGTCAAATAATTAGTATAAGGGTCCCAATTTTCGAAATATGACCAATGAGTAAAAGAAAGGTCCTTTTTCGTTACTTCTTCCTTATTTGGGAAATTAAAAAAATAAAGATCGTTTGGCTCTAAAATTCCATCATCGACAGCTTTTTTAAGCACCTTTTCGTAACCTCCTTCAAGATATACTCTTTTCATATAATCGATATCATATAGTGCTCTATCTTTATTTTCGACAGAACCCCCATATTCAACTTCACCATCTTCTCCATAGAAGATTAAAGGAACATCAAAGTTATAAGCAGTTCTAATTACCGCTGTATGAATAGCTATTAACCATCCATAGTATGGAAACCCTTTTTCTATAAAACCATATTTATTTAACACCTGCATTACTTTTGGATTTGGAGTAACATGGATGTGATTATAGCCTGCATGAATAAAATTATACAAGTTTTTATCTCCTAACTCCATAGAAAGTGCTGGCCGAATAGTAACTGCTAAAGGGTTCATTCCATACTTATGCTTCAAATTATAAGCTACATGTGAACCATCTTTTCCCCCGCTGCATGGAACTACACAATCGAAACCTCCATCTTTAGATCTATATTTATCTAATAATAGTTTCAACTCATCGTTTCTTTTATTCCAATCGATAGTTTTCTTTTCTTCTGTTCTTAAGCACGCATTACAACTACCTTTAGAATCAAATTCAATTCGAGGTCTTGTAGACATATTTAAACAAGTCTTGCACCAAAATACTTTAGTTTTTTCCATTATTTATTATATATTTTATATTATTTATTAGATAGCTGTCCATCCTCCGTCTACTGCGATATTTTGTCCTGTAATATAATTAGATTCTGATGAAAGCAAGAAAGATACAGTTGGCGCTATATCATTCGGGTTTGCCATTCTTTTTAATGGTACTTTCTGGGAATATTGTCCTACAAAAGTTTTATTTTGATTATTAAAAACACCACCAGGTGATACACAATTAGATCTTACGTTGTATTTACCGAAATAGGATGCTAAATATCTACTGAAGTTGATCAATCCTCCTTTAATTGCTGAATATGCAGCTGGAGAGGTTAGTTCTGTGTTTTCATAAACACTAAAGTCATTCCCTACAATACCATAAATAGAAGCTATATGAACTAAAGACCCTGATTTTTGCTTTTTCATTATATCTAAAACAGGTTTAGATATAGCAAATATCCTACTTAATTGCATGTCTATATTATCACTAAAAGATTTAGTTGTGATATCTTCAAACTTATTACCCCAATCCAATGTCCTAGGGTAAGCATTATTCACCAGACCATCAATTCTAGAATACTTATTCATTATAAGCTCTAATGATTCCTTTATTGATTTGTCACAGGTAACATCAAGGTTCAAAGTGTTGTTATCGATATCATTTATGTTATTTATGTCTAAATTAATAGCAATCCCCCCTTTTTTATTTATGTCTTCAATAAAAGATTTACCAAGAAGCCCTGAACCACCAGTAACTAAAATTATTTTATTTTCTAATATCATACAATTATTTTTAAAACTGAAAGAGCTTCATCAATTGAATTCATCTTATATTCATTTGATTTGATACTATTCAAAAAGAATAACATTTGTTTCTTGTAAGAACTCTCTATTAAATCTTCTGAACTTTGATAAAGTATAGTATTTGTTTCTAAATCTTTAACTATTCCTCTTAAAAAATCCACAAATATAGTTTTTTTATCAGTAACTACTTCTAATGTTCTTCTTGAATCTTTTCTAAAATAATTCAAAGTAATACTTGCTTGAAAGTTTTTATATGATAAATAAATAATTGATGAATCATTTGAATTTATTTCCAGAGAAGATACTTTTCTATTATGAACACTTGTGTGTTCTGGCAAACCAAATAGGTGAACAAAATAATCCGGTTCATGAATTAAATCTATATTTACACCACCTCCTAGTTCTTTTATTGAACTGTAAACTTTTCTGTAATCTTTGTTAGGTCTCCAATTTGGTAGATATGATCCGCAATAGGCGGTTACCTCATAAATGTTTTTATCTTTAATCTTTAAATCCTCTTTTAGAAATTCAATAATTGGATTAAATCTAAAATTACAAGCAACATAAGATCTTAAATTTTTTAAATCTAATATCTTAAAATCGTTAATTTGGCTTTGGTTGATAAATAATGGTTTTTCAATAAAAATTGGAATTCTTAATACTTCAACTAACTTTATATGAGATAGGTGGAGTGACGAAGGACTTGAAATTATACAAAAATGAAACTTTTTAGAAACTACTTCTTCCCATTCAAAAAGATCTTTAACACCTGACACTTTGGTCGACAATTTTGAAGATCTAAGTGCAAATATTGACGTGTTTGCATTGATCTCTTTCAAAACTTTAATATGCTTGAGTGCTATTGACCCAAGACCAATGATCAAAACATTCATATAATACTTTTAAGTTTATCTTTTTCTAATAAAAAACTCATAAATTCTAAATCAATCGGCTCATCTATATCAAAACACAAATGAGGGACATTATAAACTAATGTTTTATCAGTAAAAACAGAATCATTGTTTTGATCAAAAAATCCTCTATTATAAAAATAAAAAGATGCATTCAAATCGAACACCTCTGGAGCAACCTGACGAGATTTGAAGTTATGAGTATCCTTAACTTTGAAGAAATAAGAACCTCTTTTTTCAACCATATTAAAGTATGGGTTTCTATTAGCTGGAGAAACACTAATTAAATTATTTGCATTAGCATCAGAAAGTAATACTTTCAAGGCACTATTTAGATCATTTAATGTTCTTAAAGGAGAAGTCACATCTAAATCTAAAATCACATCAAATTTCTCATTCAATTCTTTCTCTTGAAATTTCAATATATCTTCTATAGCTGAAATTTTACCCGCTTTATCATTTGATAATTTTTCACTTCTAGTATAATTTGAATCGAGACCATAAAAACTTGCAACTTTTTTAATCTCATTACAATCAGTTGATAGAGCTATTTTACCTTTTCTGTTTACTAAAAATTCTTGTGCAATTTTAATAGAATAATAAATAAGGGGGTGATTACCTAATTTTAGAATATTTTTTTTAGGAATACCTTTTGAGCCTCCTCTAGCACAAATTGTTATTAAAAAATTCATAATTAATTTTGATATTTATGTAAATCAATTGCTTTATTATAATCTTCAAGTTTTCCAATATCAATCCAATAACCTCTTATTGGATGATGAAAAATTCTATAATTAGACTTTAATAATTTATCAATTAAATCTGTTATATCAAAAAATTCATTGACTGGTATTATTTCAATTAATTCTCTTTTAAATATGTATATACCAGCATTAGAACTATAAGTATATTTAGGCTTTTCAACAAAGGATTTGATTTGATTTGTCGATTCGGTTTCAAAAATTGCATAAGGAACACTAACAGAATAATCTTTTGATGCAATTATCATATCGGCATTTTGTTCAATCATTGAATTGTACATTTTATCTATGTCAATATTTGTATACAAATCACTATTCATTAATAGAATATAATCAGTCTGAATATTTTTGATTAATGTTAATGAACCAACAGTACCTAGAGGTTTATCTTCTTCTACATAATTAATATTAATGTTTTTATTCTCTCCTGAACCAAAATGAGCTTTTATTTTATCTCCTAAATAACTAACTGATATGTGAATTTTATCGATACCAAAGGAAATTAATCTATCAATATTATGTTCAATTATTGGTTTGTCTCCCAACGGAAGCATTGGTTTTGGGATAGTATCTGTCAAGGGACTTAATCTTTTACCTCTTCCTCCTGCCATTATTACTACCTCAAGGGGGAGAATACAAGTCTGTTTATTTAAATCAATAATCTTTGACAACTTTTTTTCTTTAGTTAGTAATGGGATAATTCTAAAGTTATTTTTTTTATGTAATTTAAATGACACGTAATTTTTACTTTCGTAGCTAAAAGAAAAATTAACAGCGCAAATCTCCTCTAATCTTTTATTTAAATCTTTGTCAACGATTAAAGATCGTCTGATGTCTCCATCAGTTAAAGAACCTATAATTATTCCATTTTCATCTTGAACAAATAAAATTAAACTCGCGGAATCTTTAATTGAGTTTAATTTATCTAGAGCTTCAACTATGTTTTGATTTCTATTTATTAAAAATTGTACTATATCCATATTTGATGTTAAAATATTTTTTTTATAATTTTTATAATTTTTATTGAAGTATTTCTTTTTTCATAAATATTTTTGAACTTACTGTCAGGTAATTGTAGAGTTTTCTCCGTTAATTCAATTATTTTTTTGGAATCAAATTTCACATGGTAAACATTCTCACCATAATCACGCCCTTTTTGTCTATTTCCAACATTAATAACTTTTTTATTAAACGATGCAGCTTCAATAATTCCACTAGAGGTGTTCCCTAACAGAACTGAAGAATAATGCATCGCATTAAAGTAATTAATTTTTCCAAAATTTTCTATTAACGTTACAGATCCAGAACAAGTGTTTTTTAAAAAATCAAGTTCTTTTCTATAAACACTGCCTAAAGTGTCAGCATTAGGCATAGTAATTATTAAATTTATTTTATTACTTAAATAATTTAAAGCATTTTTCATCTCTTTTGCAAATTTTATATTATCATCAAAAGAAACCGTTTCGGGATGAAAGGTTACCAAAATATATGGAGCCTCTTTTATTCCAAATTTTTTAAAAAAAGAAACCTTATTGATTGGTTCAAAAGTGTTTATATCATTTAAACTTAAAGAACCAACATTGTGAATGTCTTTAGACCTTCCTATTAACTGTTCGACTTTTTTCATATTATTGTTTGTAGAAACAAAATGAAGATTTGAAGCTAAAGTAATTTGGTGTCTGTAAATATTATCTATTGCTCCTAATGTAGTTTCACCACCATGGATATGAGCCAATTTCACATTAAAAGGAATACTTGCTTGAACAGCAGCACTCATTTCAAATCGATCTCCTAAACAAAGTACTAAATCAAAATGGTTTTCATTCCAAAATTTTGAAAATTCAAGAACTGTATTTGCATAAGAAATAGCTATACCTTTTGGAGTATCATCTTCAATTAATGATGAAATTTTATGTATTGTATTATACCTGTCTTTTTCAATATCCTTAACTGTAAGACCATGTTCATTAGATAAATGTGTACCAAAGGCAATAATTTCTAAATTAAAAGAAATATCTTTTTTTAATTTACTTAATAATGGTAAATAAATACCATAGTCTGCTCTTGAACTTGTTAATATACCTATTTTCATGATAGATCATTTAAAGTCAACTTGGTGAATTTTTTAAGATCCTTATTAACTATCTTTCCAATAATACTCTCCCAATTCATAGTGCATATTCCATCACCTGGACGAAGTGAAATTATATCTTGCTCGCTGATTATGGAACCAGATGTTAAATCTTTAGATAAATGTATACTCTTACGTGCAATATCTATATTTTTTTTCTCACTCAATGATGCTTCTTTTATTCCATTCCCTGAAATCGCTTTTTCAATATTTCTAATAGACTTTACCATTTCTTTGAGTTCATTTGGCTCTAATGAAGCTTTATGGTCTGGCCCTTTTAAGCCCCTATCAAGAGTGAAATGTTTTTCAATAACTTCAGCACCCAAAGCAACAGCAGCTATTGGAACTTCAATTCCCAATGTATGATCTGAATAACCTATCTTTACACCAAGTTCTTCCTTGATCGTTAACATAGCTTTTAAGTTAACATCTATCATTGGAGTTGGATATTCTGTATTACAATGTAAAACTGTGATCTCACTTTTTTTTGTCCCATAAGAAACTAAAACATTTATAGATTTTTCAATCTCATCTAAATTAGCCATCCCTGTTGATAAAATAACAGGAAGCCCTGTTTTGGCAATTGCTCTTAAATATGGGTAATTTGTTAATTCCCCACTTGGGATTTTAAACATATCAAAATTTAATGAAGACAAATAAGAAATACCTTCATCATCAAATGCAGTAGAAAAAAAACTGATATTTTTCGATTTGCAATATGAAATTAATTCCTTGTGATCAGCATCACTAAGTTCTAATTTCTTTAGCATGTTTAATTGTGAATCATCACTGTTTTTATCATTTTTAATTTGATATTTAGCTTTTTGTGCCGATGGACTTACTAATCTTTCCGCTTTGAATGTCTGGAACTTAACATAGTCTGCACCAGCATCTGATGCTACGTCAATTAATCTTTTGG
>Ga0206129_10004156_pt1 | contig 16154 bp, 16 predicted proteins | sample Helgoland_Spring_8_FD_148616 | JGI IMG/M metagenome (GOLD analysis project Ga0206129, IMG submission 148616) | Pelagic subsurface seawater microbial communities from Kabeltonne, Helgoland, North Sea - Helgoland_Spring_Bloom_20160502_2 | ecosystem: Environmental > Aquatic > Marine > Epipelagic ...
ACTTGCCGCGGCCTTGTCGAGCATCGACTTGGTACGCATGAGAATCCCAGGCGTGCAAAAACCACATTGCAGCGCACCAAATGCAGCGAAGGCATCGGCCATACGTTGCCGCTGATCGGGCTCGATGCCTTCGAGCGTGACAACGGTTGCGCCTTCGGTCTTGTCGAGTGATGTCTGGCACGCAACGCGCGCCTTCCCATCGACGAGCACCGTGCAGCAGCCACACTGTCCGGTCGGCGAACAGCCATCCTTTGGCGAGAACACACCGAGCTCGTCGCGCAACGCGCCGAGGAGATGCTCATGGCTCCCGTCGATGGATGCCGGCGCGCCGTTCAGGGTGAAGTCAGTGCTCATGATGCGATCACCTCGTTACTTTACAAAATGTTAAGTCGCGCGTGTTGATCGAGCACTCGTGCACCAAAACAAACCTTGGCAACTAACGAACCCGTGCCAGGCACCTGTGCGTTATTCAGGGGGAAGGATGACACCTTTTTGGTTGGTGATCCGCTGGTAGACCTCGGGGCGACGGTAGGTGTCGAAGTTGAAGAGTGTCTGCTTGTAATGGTCGCACCAGTCGAGATTGCAGTTGGCCACGATGACTTCGTCGCCGGTGGTCACGGCCTGGGCCACGATCTGACCGGACGGCGCGATGATCGCTGACTGAGCGAGTGACTCGACACCTTCTTCGGTGCCACCCTTGGCCACGCCAACGACCCAGGTGCCGTTCTGATAGGCACCGGCCTGCATACACAAGTGATTGTGGAAACCCTGCAACGCGTTCTGCCCAGGATCGGGGGCGTAATGAATCGGGGTGTTGTAACCGATCAAGATCATCTCGACGCCTTGCAGCCCCATCTCCCGATACGTCTCGGGCCACCGCCGGTCGTTGCACGTGGCCATACCGAAGATGCCACCGAACGCTCGCCACACCGGGAAACCTTCGTCGCTCTCTTGGAAGTACCGGCGTTCGAGATGCTGAAACGGGCGCCACGGCTCGTCGCCCTCGTGGCCGGGGATGTGGACCTTGCGGAAGCGGCCCACGATCGAACCGTCGCGTTCGACCAGGATGGTGGTGTTGAACCGTTCTCCCTCGGGCGTGAGTTCTGCGTAGCCAAGTGCGAAACCGACACCGAGCTTCTTGGCCTCGTCGAACAGCGGTTGTGTCTCGGGACCTGGCATCGAGGTCTCGTAGTAATGGTCGTGCCCAGCGATGTCTTCGGTGAACCAACGAGGAAAGAAGGTGGTGAGCGCAAGCTCGGGGAACACCACCAGCTCAGCACCTGCGGCTGCAGCGTCACGAAGCATGGCCCGCAATCGCTCGACAACAGCGGGGCGCGATTCGTCCTTGGCGATGGGGCCGAGTTGGGCGGCGGCAACCGTGACCGATCGTGGCGACTGTTCAGAAGACATGTACGAAATGTAAAGCATCCAGATGCGCGACACTTACGCCATGGCAAAGAAGACCAAACCTGCCGCCGGACCCGACGACAGACTTTTCTGGGAAATCGCCGAACCATTGCTTGCGAGCGGCGCCGAAAAATCCACGATGATGGGTCATCCGTGCCTGCGCATAAACGGCGACTTCTTCGCCAGCATGGAACGCAACACCGGCGACCTCACGGTGAAGCTTCCGGCCAGGACCGTGAACGAGATGATCGAAGCCGGCACCGCCGAACCGTTCGCACCTGCTGGGCGACGGTTCAAAGAGTGGGCACTGATCACCAGCCGCGACGAAGACCAGTGGGAAGCCTTACTGCACGATGCGCTCGCGTTCGTGCGAGGAAGCTGATAAATCACGACGACTTCGTCGAGAAGCTCTGCACCACCGATAAGGCGGCGTGTTCCTGCGGTGACAGGTCCAAACCTTCGATCTTGTTCACGAGCGTCTACACGCCGGTGTCAGTGAAGCCGATATAGCCGAGACGGCGACTCGATAAAATCACTACACGTGGCTTCGTCGGCAGTCAGACGCCTTCGACGATGAAGCAGGCAGTGGTGGCAGTACTGCCACCGATGTTGAGCGTGGCGACCCGGTTGGCATCGCTGACCTGATAGTCGCCGGCCTGACTCGCAACCTGTTTGGTCGCATCAAGCAACATGCGGGCGCCAGTCGCTCCCACAGGATGACCGCCGCCGATGAGTCCGCCGCTGGGGTTCACCGGGATACGGCCGTCGCGCTCGAGTGAGCCATCTTCGATTGCCTTCCAGCTTTCACCGGGTGCGGTGATGCCGAAGTGGTCGATCGCCATGTACTCCGATGGCGTCATGCAGTCGTGCGTCTCGATCGCATCAAGTTGATCAACACCACCGATCGAGGCTCGGCCAAACGCGTCGGTGATCGCCTGGTTCACATGTGGCATGACCAATGCAGAATCGCTGTTGCGGTCGAGCTTCTGCTGAAGGCCAAGCCCAACGGTGCTGTGTCCCCATCCGGCGATGCGAGCCCGTGGCGTGCGTCCCCTGGCGGCGAGCCAGCGATCAGAAACCAGGATGAGCGCAGCGGCGCCGTCGGTGATCTGGGTGATGTCGTTGCGACGCAGACGACCGGTGACGACGGGGTTCACGTGGTCGTCGGTGCTGCAGGTGTCAGCGCTCAGCTGCCAGGCCCGAGTCTGGGCATTGGGGTTCCCCTTGGCATTACGCAGGTTGAGTTCACCGATCGCACGCAGGTGCATGTCGTCGAGGCCATACCTACGGTCGTATTCGTCGGCGAGAGCGTCGAAGGTTTCGGGCCAGATGTAGGTAGCACCTTCGGTATCTTGGCCAACCCATGCCGCAGCTTCTTGCACGGCGGCGGCTTCGGGCCCAGGCATGGTCTTTTCTTGCTCGACACCAAGCACGAGCACGCAGTCATACCGGCCGCTCTCGATCTCGGCCATCGCACTGAGCACCGCCATCGACGACGACGCGCATGCGGCTTCGTGGCGCATGGCGGGCACGCCCCACAGTTCGGGGATCACCGTTGCCGGCATTGCTCCCAGGTGGCCCTGGCCGGTGTAGAGCTGGCCGAAGGCGTTGCCGACATGGATGGTGTCGATGTCGCCCAGATCAACCTGCGCGTCGGCAGCGGTCGCCAACACGGTGTCGCGAACCAACGACTCGACCGAACCACCCGACTTGGCCAGGTTGTCGGCAAAGTCACTCTGGTGTCCGCCCAAGATGCTCACTGATTCGCTCATGGTCTTGCTCCCCTTCGTCTCCCGTAAACGTAGCCAAGAAACGAAGTCCCGGCCCAACACCGCGCTTCTTCCAACAGCAGCCACCCATGAACACATCACCACAGCGGGTCAAATTACACAGCTGTCATTTATCCACAGGCAGTGGACAAAGGTGTGGATTGCCGCCCTGACGCAAATAAGGAGCGTGATGTACATATTTCGTATATCAGGCTCCTAATTTGCCTAGGGGCGGGTGCGATATAGGGTTGAGGATGCTTGGTGCTGATCTTAAACGGCTGCATTCGCTCTCTGGAGTGAAGTGGACGGACGACCCCGATCGCGATGTCATCCCCTCGTGGGTTGCCGATATGGACTTCGAAGTCGCTCCGGTGATCAAGACCGCGATGCAGGCGGTGATCGATCGAGGCGACACCGGCTACAACTTCCATGCCAGGAAGCAACTCGTTGGCGCGTGGGGCGACTGGCAAGAACGACACTTCGGCTGGCGGCCGCCCGAAGAAGAGTCGATGGTCTTCACCGCGACCTTGAACTGCCTAAACCTGGTCATGGAATTCATGACCGAACCCGGCGATGGGGTTGTGGTCTTCACCCCTATCTACTACCCGTTTCGTGCGATCATCAATGACACCGGCCGACGGCTGGTCGATGTGCCACTCACCGGCCCTGACTGGCGATTCGACCCTGAACGTTTCGAAGCTGCCATCGATCCCGGCACCAAGATGGTGTTGTGGTGCAACCCCCACAATCCGCTGGGTCGCATGTTCGACGCCGACGAGATCGCTGCCTTCGCCGACGTCTGCGAGCGCCATGACCTGCTGGTCATCAGCGACGAGATCTGGTGCGACATCACCTTCCAAGACGGCCATGTACCCCTGTGGCGCAATCACGAATCGCTCCGCAACCGCATGGTGACCTTGGGTTCGGCCAGCAAGACGTTCAACGTTGCTGGCCTGCGAACCGCCGTGGCCCACATCGGCGATCCACGAGTACGAGCCCGGTTCGAGAAACTTGGCACACACTTCATTGCCGGCCCAAACACACTCGGTGCCGAAGCAAGCCTTGCCGCGTGGACCCAGGGACAGCCGTGGCTCGACAAGATCAAGTCACAACTACACATCAACCGTGACCATCTCGCAGCGCGGGTCGCGGCCGATCTTCCGGGTGCAACCATGACACTGCCCGAAGCGACCTATCTGGCGTGGATCGACTTCTCTGGCTCCGGACTCGAAGGCAACCCTTCCGAAATCTTCCGCGAACGGGGCAAGATCACCGTGCACGATGGCGCCAAGTTCTGCGCAAGTGCCGCGTCCTGTGTCCGCGTCAACTTCGCAACCAGTCCCGAAATCCTCGACCTTGTAATCGACCGCATGGCCAACGTCCTCCAGGAGGCAACCTCATGACCGAACAGACCGTCAGCATCCGTCCGACCGACGGCGCAATCGATTGGCCGGAGACGCTCGATCGCTTGAACAAGGTGCTGCGTATTCGCACCACTCCCATTGGCATGAAGATGTTTGCCACCGAAGAAGAGATGGCCGCGATCCCCAAAATCCGGCGTCCAAACGATGTCCACACCGCAGACCAGATCGTGTCCATGGCCTCCCGCCTGAACTGGACGGTCGGCATCACCGGCAGCGACCTCGTCGGAACCCAGTGCCAAGCCGTGCTAGGCCTGGGCGGCCAGGACGAAGCGTGGTACTCCGGAAAACACATGGCCGGCGTGTGGTTCGACACCGAAGAGAACGCCTCGATCCACCAGAACGCCATGCATGTCGTGCCGGTTGGCCAGTACCAGGCCATGGCGGTGTCGCCGCTGTCGACCGGGCGCCTCACTCCCCCCGACATCTGCATGATCTACGCAACCCCCGGCCAGATGATCATCTTGATCAACGGGCTGCAGTGGTCGGGTTACAAGAACTTCGAGTGGGGATGCGTAGGCGAATCCGCATGCGCCGACAGTTGGGGCCGGGCGCTCTCGACCGGTGAACCAAGCCTGTCGATCCCGTGTTACGCCGAACGTCGTTACGGCGGCGTACAGGACGACGAGATGCTCATGGCACTCAGCCCCGGTCACCTGCTGCAGTCGATCGAAGGTATGGAAGCCCTGTCACGCAACGGCTTCCGTTACCCCATTCCGCCGTATGGCATCCAGACCGACGCCCGCGCCGGCCTGGGCGTCAGCTACGGCTGACCACACCGTCTGAACAACGGGTCCACACAGCACACACCAACACGCACACCCAGGGTCTGACCCTGAGTGTGCGCTGGGGTTTGGGGGGTGTTCCTGTGTTGCAGCAAGCAGCGCTGCTCAGCTCGATATAACTCAGCTCGACAATGGTGTGGCGCCGAACACATCCAACAACTGATCGTTGTTTAGATCGCCAAACTCAAGCGCTGTCACGGTGCAGGTTGCATCCAGATTTGCTTGAACCCCAACATCCTGCAACGGCAGGTACAGGGGTGCATCGGTGTGTTCGATCTTTCCTTGGAAGCTACGGCTCACTCGCAAGTCGGTGAACTCGAACAGATCACCTGTCTTGTACAGACCGCTAATGGAGCCGTTCACGTCGAGCCAAGTCAGGTCGACATGTATGCCCTGTCCAAGAGTCGCTGTCGCCTGATCCCACGACACGTCCCAAGGGCCCGTAGCGTTCACCGCAACCCAACCAATGATGCCGTCTTGAGCCATTCGGGCCCGGGCCTGGTCTTCGTCCATTGACTGGCCAAGGGCCGTGTCGGCTGAGAACGGACCAAATTCAGACGAGCTCAGGGAACATTGTGGCGCTGCTGTCTGGGCAGCTGCGGACTGACTATCACTGCCGCCACATCCAACCAACGCCAGAAGTAATGGCACGACCACCACCAGCGCGAGCCGACGGAGCGAGATTGTCAGTGTCATCATGCGATGGCGCACACCGAACCTGATGTTGAACGAAGGATCCGGGCAACGACATGGGGATCGGCATCGAGTTCAGCGGCCACCATGAAGGGCACATCGTGCGGGCTAAATCCAAGCGCTCCTAGGCATGCAGCGATTCGCAGGACAGTCTCGACATCAGGTGGTGCGAGCTGTGTGGTCGCGGTCACTAGAACTCCTTGTGATTCTTCTCGTACCAGGCTGATACCCGAGCACTGGCGGCCATTACACCGAAGCTTGGGCCGCCCCAGAATGCGCAGAATGCGCCAATTCCCCAGCCGACCGCGTTGCCATAGGCCATCGCTGCAGGGATACCGACACCAAAGAGAAAGATCACCGTCATAGCGAAGATCGTTGATCCGTAGATGGAGACATAGTTCGGGCGATCTGGCACCTCGGTCTTGGCTGCAGCGACGGCTGCATTGGAGACAGTGTGGCTTTTTCGGGCAGGTGCGGTGATGAAGGGGTTAATCGCTGTCATGACTTCATGGTGCCCCCAGCAATTACCACCCAATAGGGCCCAAGGTCCCGATGGGCCTACAGCAGCAATTGTTCGTGCAGAACGTCAACACTGGCACCTGCAACGCCGGCACCTTCGACTAACCGTTGTCCCGCCAACAGAGTGCAACGCCAAAGGCGGCGTGTTAGGTGAAGGGGTTGCCTGCCTGTTGGGCAAGCAGGCGTTGCACCAGGTCCACCGACTCGTCATCGGCCCGGGCCGCAGCCACCTGACCGTCGGCCAGCAAGAACGCCTGACCTTGATCGGCACGGTCTTCGAAGAGTTGTGCATCGGTGTAGAGCCGGGGTTTGATCTGTGCCGGGTCACCGTTCTCGGGACAGAACACCATGCAGTTGCCACACTCGTTGCAGAGCTCGCTAAACAGCATGTACTGCTGACGGTCTTCCATCCCAGCCAGGCTCTTCAAGCTGGTGAAGGCATCGTTCGGACACACGGTGACGCAGAGGTTGCACGAGACACAACCAAACATTTGTAGGTCATTATCGACCGAGCGCGGCAGCTTCTTATTGCCATCGAGGTGGTAGTCGGCTACGCCTTCACCCAGGATCGACCCCACATGTTCAGCCGCAGTCGACGTAAAACCACCGGCTTTGGCCGCCTCCTGTCGACTCTGCTTCCAGTCGACAAGGTTGGTGTGGCCGCCACCAGTTACTTCGGCCGCAAGTGCCTTAAGCATCGGTGCTAGCCGGCCATATCCGTTTGGCTTGAGCAGGTCCGAGCAGATCGTGGCTGGTTGAACGCCCATGGCCAGTGTGTCGGCCAGGTTCTCCTTGTTCACACCCGCCGAGAAGCTGACCATGATGTCGCCGTCGTGGCCGGGGATGTCGAGTGTTCCTGGCATGGCGGTGGCGAGTCGGTCGAGCAGCGACGAGGCCAAAACGTGCAACGGCGCACCGGACAGGTACATCGTCTCGTCAGCCATGAAACCACGGGTGTTGTCGACCACGAGGGTGTTCGTGAGCTTGATACCGAAGCGTCGACCACGGTCCTTTGCGTACTGATTGAGTTCGCCGATGAGTTCGATACCTCGTTCGAACTGGAGGTCTTCGTCGAACGCACTGGCTTTCACGGAGACATCGCTGTAGCCCAGCTGATCGTTCACGACATCAGCTACCTGGTCGTACCCAAGCAAGGTCGGATTCAGCTTGACGATGACATCGAGATCGTGCTCGTCGATCAGGTATTTGGTGATCGACTCGATCTCGTCTGGCGGGCAGCCATGGAACGTCGAAAGCGTCAACGTGTCAGAGATCTGTGAGTCGAACGCAAGGTCGCTCAGCGACGCAAACGCACCACCGGCAGCGGTGGCGATCTCGGGGCGTAGCGCCGCGATCTCGGCAGTTGCGTCACGCATGCCCTTCAAGAATACGCCGACCTCGGGCGACGAAATACCTGCCAAGTCATACCCAACCGACATGTCAAAAACGTGTGGGCCGGGATCTGGACCGATGTGGCCGGCGAGCGGTTCCCAGTTACGCAACAGCTCGATGAGCATGGCGGACTTCACATACTCCGTCAGGCTCTGCGGAATGCGAAGTTCCTGGCTCCACTCGATGTTGTAGCCGATGGTCTCCATGTCGATGCATGGACGAGCAATTTCGAGTTCGTCCAAGATCTGGACGGTCTTCAGCTCAAACAGACGAGAGCCACCAAGCCACGACAACACGATGTTCGCTGCGAGCTGGCTATGTGGCCCCGCTGCTGGCCCGATCGGTGTAGCGCAACGGCGACCCAAAAAGTCGAAACCTAAATCAAGTTCCGGATCACGCTTCCAAATACGGGCACTCGGCAGGTCAAATACCTTCTTGCGGGTTGACCATTCGTGGTCGATCCTGCCAAGCAACGTCGTGAGAGACATTGGAGTGAGCGGTGGGGTTGCTTCGGCCATCGTCGGAAGTTACCAGCACACGACTGCCAGTTCCTGTTTGGCTCATCATCTGTCATGGCCACTCCCCCAAGTGCTCACAAATTCACTGCTCTTTGCAACGACACCTGCCTGCTGAAACCCCAAAGCCTCGACTGGCCGCTGTTAGGCCTGCGCTACTTGGAGCATGGCCTGCAACAGAACATTGGCACCGGCTTCGAGATCTTCGGGGGCGGTGTACTCGGCCGGGTTGTGGCTCAGGCCATCGTGACTTGGTGTGAAGATCATGGCTGTGGGACACACCCGGGCCAGCATCTGTGCATCGTGGCCAGCGCCAGACGGCAGCGTCCTCACGGAGTAACCAAGGTCCGACGCGGTCCTGGCAACCAGCGAGACCAGCTCGCGGTCGAACTCGACCGGTTCGAAACGAGCCAAGGTGCGAGTCTCATAGGTGCACTCTTCCGCCGCCGCTGTCTTGTTCAGGAAGTCATGGAACCTGCGTTCGGCGTGCTGTAACAACGCCTCGTCGGTGTTGCGCAGATCGACGGTGAAGCTCGCCGACGCGGGTACGACGTTGACCAGGTTGGGTGAGAACTCGACTCGACCCACAGTGCCGACTTGGGTCCCGCCAAGCTCTTCGCACAGGTGACGGACAAATGTGGCGCACGCGGCGGCAACGAAGCCCGGATCCTTGCGCATCGTCATAGGTGTCGTGCCCGCATGGTTCGACTGGCCGACAACACTGACGTCGGTCCAGCTGATGCCCTGCACGCTGTTGACAGCGCCAATGGTGACCGCTTCGTTCTCGAGCACTGGACCCTGTTCAACGTGGAGTTCAAAAAAGGTGTGCGGAACCAACCCTGGAAGTGGTGCGCTGCCGTCGTACCCGATGCGGGCGAGTTCCTCGCCAACCGTTGTCTCATCGATCCCGACGATCGCCAACGCTTCTTCGACAGGAATACCGCCGACATAGGCCAGGCTGCCGAGCATGTCCGGTGAGAACCGAGCACCCTCTTCGTTGGTGAAGAACGCCACTGCGAGAGCACGTTTAGGGGTGACACCTGCGGCGCGTAGCGTCTCGATGATCTCGAGTCCGGCGAGGACACCCAAGTTGCCGTCGTAACGTCCTCCGGTACGCACCGTATCGATGTGGGATCCGCACATAACAGGCGGGCCATCAACCTGACCAGCCATAATTCCGACCGCATTCCCGAGCACATCGATCGTGACTTCGAGGCCTAGATCGCGCATCCATGTGATCACCAGGTCACGACCCATCCGATCTTCGTCGGTGAGCGCAAGCCGGGCGCAGCCCTCGGTGCCAGCGATACCACCTATCTCTGCCAACTCGGCAAGTCGCTCCTGTAGCCGGTCGATATCTATCCGAAGATTGGAACTCACTTCGGGATCATACAAAACGGTTTGCAGTCCGACCGTGTCCTACCCTTTTGGCGTGAACGAATCTGCGCGCGTCGAGTTCATTGTCGAACCATTTGTTATCGACGATCCCGGGCCTCATGTGGTTGCGACCGTGCAGGTCGCGGATCAGGCAGGACTTCATCCCGACATGGGGCCGTTCGCTACCAGCGCTACTGGCGAACTCGACCGCGTGATCGATGCGATCGGCGACATGGTCCGAGCTGGCTTTGCTCACGGCGCAACATCGGTCCAGTTTCGAATCGACACCGGCAACGAGGAACCCAAACAGGGGTTGCACGATGCGCTCGACCGAATGATCGTGGATGTCGAACGCGAGATCGGGCTTCCGATCGGCGAGATGGCACGCGTGGACAAACAACGTGCTGTCGCCCGCCTCGACACCCACGGCGCATTCCTACTTCGAGGCAGCGTCGACCAGGTCGCAACCATGATGAACGTCAGCAAGGTCACCTTGTACGCCTACATCAATGCCGTCGGGTAATCGGGTAGTCGGGTAGTCCGGCTTTCGCCTCGTCTCTCGCCGAACCCTGGAGTCCGGGTAGTTTCACTGGGTGACTCCTCTGCCCTACCTTGACCATGTCGCTGCCGACAGCGCCCACTTCGCCAGTTCTAGCGCTGGCAATCTCGACAAGACAGTCGATCATCTTGGTTGGTCGGTCCGTGAACTCGTGGCCCATCTCGGTGGCGTCTACGCCATGGTCACTGCCAATGTGGACAACCCAACCGACACCCCTGAGCGAGCTGGCGACGAGGCCAACGCTCCCGACGGCGATGCCATCAACGACTGGTTCACCGAACGACGCACAAGCATGCTCGCTGCGCTCAGTCACGCGCACGCAGATGCACCCGCCTGGACCTTCACTGGCGCCCAGACCGCTGGTTGGTGGATGCGGCGTATGGCCAGCGAAACAGCCGTGCACCGTTGGGATGCTGAAGCTGCCCTGCGTCCCATCGCCGGAGTCACGCCGATCGACGGTGACCTGGCCACCGATGCCATCGACGAATACTTGGCGGTCAGTCTCCGGTTCTCCTCGAGCCGACCAGATCGCGTGTATCCCGACCAGTCGCTCCACCTCCATCGTGGCGACGGACCCGGAGAATGGATGCTCGTGGCCGATAGCAACGGCGAACTACGTGTGACCCACGAACATGGCAAGGGCGATGCGGCGGTCCGTGGACCGGCCTCTGAACTCTTGTTGTGGGTGTGGGGCCGGCCCACTCATGATCTGCAGATCTTCGGCGACGAAGCTGTCGCTGCTGCCTGGCGGGCCCTCGCCCCCTAGGAGCAGGCAGAGCCGACGCAGAAGGCCACCAACAACGCCTGCAACCATGTCCGACGAACTCCGGTGAAGCGCAGAGCTTGTCGGGATCGCCGAGGCGAAAGGCCGTCGATAGCGTTTCGGCGAGGAACGAGCTGAAAGGCGGACTTCCCCCGAGCGGGGCGGTGCAACGCAGCAAAACAGCAAAATGGCAGTGACGTGTCGGGGGTACCGAGGCCACTGCCATTTGCTGATAATCGTGCTACGGATTCAGCGCAATGCGCTGAACTGCAGTTCAGGAGGTACTAACCGTTAGGCGAGTGCAGCGCCAACAGTGTTCGTGATGAGTGCAGCAACGGTGTACGGATCAGCGTTCGCCATCGGGCGACGATCCTCGAGGTAACCCTTCTTGTCGACAGCGCACTGCCACGGGATACGGATCGAAGCGCCACGGTCAGAGGTGCCATAGCGGAACTCTGACCAGTGAGCAGTTTCGTGAGCGCCTGTGAGGCGGTCTTCCTTGCCCTGGCCGTAGCCAGCAAGGTGTTCTTCAGGTTTGCCGGGTGCACCCATTGCTTCGGCGGCAGCGATGAGTGGCTCCCAGCCTTCGCGCATGGCTTTGGTGGAGAAGTTGGTGTGCATGCCAGCGCCGTTCCAGTCACCCTTCATTGGCTTGGCCGCGATCGACGCGATCACGTCGTACTTCTCGCTCAGCACGTCGAGGAGGTAACGAGCGATCCACAGGTGGTCGCCAACCTCGACGGTGCCTGCTGGGCCAATCTGGAATTCCCACTGGCCAGGCATGACCTCGGCATTGGTTCCGCTGATCTTGATACCAGCTTCCATACATGCTGTGGTGTGTTCCTCGACCAGGTCGCGGTAGGCGACTCGGCCGGTACCCACGCCGCAGTAGTACGGCCCTTGAGGACCGGGGAATGCTCCGTCATCGGGGAAACCTGCTGGCCAGCCGTTGCGCTTAAGCAAGGTGTATTCCTGCTCAAGACCGAACCACATCTCCTGCTCAAAGCCATAGGCCTCGGCGGCAGCTACTGCTGCGACACGGGTGTTGGTTGGTAGCGGTGACATGTCGTCAGGTGCGTAGGTGTCACACATGATGAGAATGTCATTACCGCCGCGCAGTGGGTCGGGGCACGAGAACTGTGGTTTGAGCACCACGTCGGAGTTCTCGCCCGGCGCCTGGTTAGTGCTGGAGCCGTCGTAGCCCCAGATTCCAGGCTCCTTGCCGTCTTCGAGGACCCTCGTCTTTGAACGGAGGCCTGGGTACGGGTCCTCAGCGCCATCGATCCAGATGTATTCTGCGCGGTACATAGTGTCTCCCTATCGAGTCCGGTGTGCGCGCTCGCAACATGTCGTGCAACGCAAGTTCGTATTCTAGGGACCTTATGTGAACACCGTGTTACAGCATGTCCCCCAGACCGTTTCGGGCGGCGACTGACCACAAACCCTCGGGTAGGGTCGTCCTCGTTGTGAAACCTTTGCTCGTATACCCGTCTCCTGTGCCGGCAGAGCTGGCTCAAGCGCTGGATATGGCTGGGCGCGAGTATGTTGCCATTCCGACCGAATCGGCTGCGGTAACCCAAGCACCGGTCGACGGTTGGGCCGGAGCAGTCGTTGCTGCCGATATCAATGCGGACGGCGCATGGTCCATGTGCCGGGCGTTGCGTAAGGCCGAAGAGCCGTTGCCGCTGGTGCTGCTGATCAACGGCCGTCAACTCGACGATCTGACCGACCGTGACGACCTGTTCGACGATTTCTGCATTACGCCGTTCCATCCCCGTGAGCTTGATCGGCGAATCACCCACGCACTTTCTGCGTCTGGTTCCGGTGACAGCACCGGGCAGATAATCACGTACGAGGACCTCGTGCTGAACGTAGACACGTATCAGGCTGCCGTTGGTGGAAACTCGCTCGACCTGACACACATGGAGTATGAACTCTTAAAGTTTCTCGCCTCCAGCCCTGGCCGGGTGTTCACTCGCGAAGTCCTACTCAGCCGAGTATGGGGATATGACTACTTCGGTGGCGCACGCACCGTCGACGTCCATGTACGTCGGCTGCGGTCAAAACTTGGTGACCAACATGCGTCGATGATCCAGACCGTTCGGTCTGTCGGTTACAGCCTTGGCACCTCGAGCTGGAACGGCTGACAAGGTGCTGCGATAGCGGCGACGTTCTCGAGTCCGTGCTGCTACGTGCCCCGTACTGGCCCGTCTCCCATCTCACTCACGACGTGCCCGCCGCCTCCCGCGCTCTTGCGCCCGGATTTCTTAACCATCGTGCACTGCGTATCTCCGGTAGTTGTCTCCGGTAGCGACCGGCGTACCTGGGTCCCTCCATCTCTATGTTCTTCGGTGACCACTACGCGCTGGACTGGTTCTCCGCATAGGAAGCCCAGTGATACACGAGTTTCACGACCACCAGATATCCCCAGGCACGCCCCAGTGCTTCGGGCTGTTGTCCAAGCTGGTTGGGCTCGAAACCAGGTTCGCGCCCACCGAGGAGAAGTAGGCGAGAAATCAAACGGTGTGTTGTATGGCTGAGTCGACGCGGTGGCCGTCGTGGCCGTCGTGGTCGTCTCGCACTATCTTGCGCTCGGTGAACTACGAGAAGTGTTGCTCATTCTCACCAGTGCCGTTCTACAAACCATGTTGTCACTCATGGCAGACTGAACCATCGACGCACTGATCACCACCCAGGTGATCGCTATGTCTATTCTGCTTGTCGCCGTCTTCGCAAGCCATCTCGTGCGTGTCGTTCGCCCGCATGACACACGAGTCCAGGGAGCCACCATATGACCAGCGATCTTCCTGCGTACCGCGAGTGGGCTGAGAACCCGACCAGCGAACCGGTTGCCTACTCAGTCATCATTCCTGCATACAACGAGGCAATACGCATCTTGCCCACGGTTGCGGCCATCGCTGTGCACATAAGCTCACTTGGCAAGTCGTGGGAACTCATTGTGGCCGACGATGGGTCCACCGATAACACCGTCGAACTCCTCGACGGCCTCAACCTGGCCAATCTCCATGTCCTGCGAGCCAAAACAAACGGAGGCAAAGGCAGCGCTGTCCGCCGGGGTGTGCTCGCCGCTCGAGGTGAAGTGATCCTGTTCGCCGATGCTGATCAATCGACATCCATTGAACACTTCGGTGACCTGCTGGTCGAGATCGACCGCGGAAACGATGTCGCGATTGGATCGCGCTCTGTCGAAGGCGCCACGGTGGCAAACAAGTCACTCGTCCGCAAGGTTTTGAGCTCGGGTCTCAACTTGATGGTTCGATTCGGGTTTGGCGTGCCTTTCGCCGATACCCAATGCGGCTTCAAGATGTTCACACGCGATGCTGCCGAGCAGCTTTTCCGCCACCAACTGATCAACGAGTTCTCATTCGACCTCGAAATCTTGTATCTGGCCAAGAAGTTCGAACTGAAGGTTGCCGAGGTCCCCGTCGAATGGATCGACGCTCCAGGCTCTACTGTCGATCCGACCAAGGTGGCGATTGGATTCGTCCGAGACATGGCGCAAATCAAATGGTTTGATGTGCGAGGGCGTTATTCCACCATCAATCATCCGCCGTCCGAAGACGAGTCGATTGCTGACCCGGCACCAGAAACGCCACAGGCATGGCCGTAATGGGCATCACCACGACCTCCGCCCACAACACGCTTGATCCCTAGATCCCCCTATCCCCGCCACGAACCGACGAGCTCGACTGGACTAGTGCGCCGGATGCGCTGAATGAGCCGGAGCACCGTGTGCCCGACGGCTCTATTCGTCGAGATTGCCTCCGCCAGGAGCCCACAATGTGGCCTTGGTATCGGCTTCGTAACGTTCGGCGAGCACCTCGACTGGGGCATCGATCGCGGCATGATCACGAAGCATCTCGACACCTGACGGCAGTGCCTCGGCTTCGAGCCAGCTTTCAGGTTCCCACAGGCTGGCCCGACGAAATGCTTTGGCGCAATGCATGTAAGCCTCGTCGACAGTCACCGCAACAACGACCTTGGCGGGTTTGTCGCCAAGCGAGAAAGACTCACACAGGTCGCTATCGGTCAACAACGCAGCAGTGCCATTGATCCGTAGCGTTTCGTTCAAGCCTGGAATCATGAAAAGCATGGCCACGCTCGGATTCGCCACCAGATTCTCGAAGGAGTCCAACCGGTTGTTGCCCGACGAGTCCGCCCATGCCACTCGGCCACCGTCGATCTCTCGGGCGAAGCCTGGTTCGCCACCCTTGGGTGAACCGTCGACCGTGCCGTTGGCGTCGGCCGTCGAAAGCACCATGAACGGTGACTTCGCCAGAAAGTCGCGACAGTGATGATCCAGCTCGTGGATGACCTTGTCGACGGCACCACCACGGGCCTCTCGGTAGATCATGCGAAGGTCGTCTCGAGAAGTCAGCGCCATGACCCCATCGTAGGATCCCGAATCTCCAAGCGCCAGACCGCATAGACGCGGCGGGCCCGGACGGCTGGAAATCAAGCGCTCGCTGGAGTAGACAAGACTGCATGGCGAGCAAGGCAGAAACGGCGGAAACGGTAGAAGATTATCTGAGTGGACTTCCCGACGATCGCCGGGTCGCGATCGCCGAAGTGCGCGACACCATCGTGGCCAACCTTCCCGACGGCATTGTCGAAACAATGGCGTGGGGCATGGTCGCGTACCAGGTCCCGCTCGAGGTCTTTCCCGACACCTACAACAAGAAGCCGCTTCTCTATGCCGCGTTGGCATCGCAGAAGAACTACATGGCCGTGTATCTGCATTCGATCTATATGAACGAAGGCCAGGCCGAATGGTTCAAGGATGCCTACATCGAGACCGGCAAGAAACTCGACATGGGCAAGTCGTGTGTGCGATTCAAGAAGATCGAACAGCTACCCGTGGACCTCATCGGTCAAGCCATTGCCAGAGTCACCCTCGACGAATTCCTCGGCTACTACCGCGCCGTCAAGGGCT
>Ga0206129_10004169_pt1 | contig 16130 bp, 20 predicted proteins | sample Helgoland_Spring_8_FD_148616 | JGI IMG/M metagenome (GOLD analysis project Ga0206129, IMG submission 148616) | Pelagic subsurface seawater microbial communities from Kabeltonne, Helgoland, North Sea - Helgoland_Spring_Bloom_20160502_2 | ecosystem: Environmental > Aquatic > Marine > Epipelagic ...
GTAGCAGTTTTCGACGCTATTATAGTTAGACCTCTAGAAGAGGAAGAAACGACATTCGGTTCTATTATAGTACCGGATATGGGTAAAGAAAAACACATAACAGGAGATGTTATTTCAGTAGGCCCTGGAAGAATGTCAGTTATGGGTAATCTAATCCCAACAGTTATTAAAGTAGGTGATAGAGTTATTCTACCACAAGTAGGTGTAACCAAAATAGATTCAATCGAAGGTGAGTTATTAGCCTGTGATGAAGGAAAAGTTTTAGCAATCTTAAAATCAAACGATGAGTAAACAAGTAAAACTAGGAACAGAAGCTAGAAAACAGTTAGTACAAGGTATTGACACATTAGCAGATGCAGTAGTATCAACATTAGGACCACATGGTAGAAATGTAGTTATAGCAGGACCTGAATCACCACAATCTACAAAGGATGGTGTTACAGTAGCAAAATCTATTACACTTAAAGATCCAATCCAAGAACTAGGAGTTCAGTTAGTGAAACAAGCAGCTGAACGTACAGCAGACAAAGCAGGTGATGGTACAACCACATCTACTTTATTGGCTCGTGAGATGGTTAAAGATGGATTAACAGCATTAAATAATAACGAAAACGCGGTACAAATCAAACGCGATATCGATTTAGCAGTTAAGGATGTAGTAGAATCACTTCGTTATAAAGTTAGTCAAGATATTTCAGCTGAAGGTCAGTTAGAACAAGTAGCAACAGTATCAGCTAATAACGATGCTGAAACTGGAAAGTTAATCGCTACATCGATTGAAAAAGTAGGATTAGAAGGAGTAGTACATATTGAAGAATCTCGTACTGGAGAAACATATTTAGAAACAGTAGAAGGTTTACAGTTCGATAAGGGATATAAATCACCTTATTTTGTTACTGATAACAATACTATGTCAACTGTTTTAGATAATCCATTTATTCTAATAGTTGATGGTAAACTAACAACAGTTAAGGATTTACTACCTATTTTAGAGGGAGTATCAGCTCAATCACGTTCACTACTAATCATCGCAGATGATATTGAACAAGAAGCGTTAGCTACACTAATAGTTAACAAGATGAGAGGTATTATTAACGTTTGTGCAGTACAAGCACCAGATTTTGGAGATCGACGTAAGTTAGTATTAGAAGATATTGCTATCACAACAGGCGGTACAGTATTTAGTAAAGATAAGGGTATGAAGTGGGATCGTTTTGATACAAAATGGTTTGGTTCATCTCGTACAGCTACTATCTCAAAAGAAGAAACTACGATTGTTGATGGTCAAGGTGATGCTGATACTATTAAGTTACGTATTGAAGAGTTACAAGCACAAATCGACAAAGCAACAACACCATATGAGATTGAAAAACTACAAGATCGTTTAGCTAAGTTTGTGGGTGGGGTAGCGATTATTCATGTAGGTGGTCAGACTGAAACCGAGATGCGTGAAAGAAAAGATAGAGTTGATGATGCACTACACGCAACCAAAGCTGCTATCGAGGAAGGTATTGTACCTGGTGGTGGTAGAGCATTACTAGAAGCTAAATCAGCTATTACAAACCTAGATACAACAGGTGGTAAAATCGTTGCTCAAGCATGTATGAAACCATTTATCCAAATCCTACAAAACGCGGGTATTGAACAAACAGCTGCTTACATCATAGCAAACGAAGTTGAGAAAGCACCTTTATCTAACTCATATGATTTAAAGACAAACACTATTATCGATTTCTATGAGGCTGGGATTATTGATCCTACCAAAGTAACTAGAACAGCACTTCAAAACGCATCATCAATAGCAGGTACTATTCTATTAACAGAAGCAGTTGTTGTGGATGAGGAATCAGATGATAACCAACCAGCAGGAGTTGACCCAACACAATTTATGTAATAATGATACAGACAGAGATAGAGACACAATATGACTTAATTGCAGAAAGGGTTAAACCTGGAGATAGATGGAGTCTAGTGGGTGAAAGAGTAGTTCACAAATCACTAACTGATGCTCTAGAGGCTTGGTTTAGTGCTAATCAAGAACAAGTTTCATTTAGACTTGACCCCTTAGATTCTAAATTGTATGTTATACGTGAACAACAAGTAGAAATCAAACCTGAACCAATCAAAACATTCAGTTTATATGGCGAACTCAGTCAGACTAACGAGCAACAATAAACACACGTTACTAAACGAACGTTATCGTCCTTCAACTTTGGACGGTTACGTTGGTAACGAGCAACTTAAAACAACAATAGCTAAATATCTAGAACAAAATGATATTCAGAACTATTTGTTTCATGGTCAAGCAGGAACGGGTAAAACCACTCTAGCTAAAATCGTGATTAATAATCTGGATTGTGAGTCACTTTATATAAACGCAAGTGATGAAAGAGGTATTGAAACTATTAGAGATAAAGTTGTTGGTTTTGCTAGTGTAGCAAGTTTTAAACCACTAAAGGTTGTAATACTTGATGAAGCTGATTTTTTAACTATTCAAGCACAAGCATCGTTAAGAAACGTAATAGAAACATATTCTAAATCAACACGTTTCATATTAACTTGTAACTTTATAGAACGTATTATTGATCCTATTCAATCAAGGTGTCAAACGTTTAAAATACAAGCACCAACTAAATCTGATGTAGCTAAACACTTAGTTAATATATTGGAGATAGAGAAAACTAACTTCGATTTAGAACAAATCAAATCGTTAGTTAATCAATATTACCCAGATATTCGTAAGATGCTTAATACAATACAAGCATCCACCGTAAATAACACGTTGAGTCTAGATAAATCAACGTTGTCATCAACTTCATATATGAGTGATGTATTAAAAGAGTTAACACTAGATAAACCCAACTATACCACTATTAGGCAGACAATAGCTGATTCAAATACAAGTGAGTTTGATGAGCTATATCGTTATCTCTTTGACAACTCAGATAAATATTTACCTAACAAACAAGGTACAGTTGCTATGCTTATAAACGAGCATCAATACCAATCAAACTTTCGTATTGATAAAGAAATCAATACTATGTCTTTAATCCAAAACCTAATAAATAATAAATAAACAACGTTATGAGTCAACAACAACAACCACAAGGTCCCCCAATCGATTTAAAAAACACTTCTGCTGTTGAAAACAGTGAAGGTAAATCTGTATTCCTACAAGGAGTTATTCTACGTAAAGTATCTAAGTTCGTAGCAGGTACAGATTCAGATGCACTTATGCCTATTCCAGTATTTTATGATGCTGCAACTGGTAAGTTAGTAGAAGACTCAGTACCTAACGACTTAAGAGAAGAGTATAAAGATGAGTTACTGTAAAACAGTATTTGATTGGGGTAAACACATAAACCAACATAAAACTGCGGCTGATAAGTTTTCAACCGCAGATTGGGATATGTTTAACGCTTACGTAATACATAGATTGATTAGTATGAACCCTAATCATCTAATAGTAGCAAACGAAGCACAAAAGTTCCACCCAACCGAAAAACGTAAAATATATGAGTTTTACAAAGAGTTTATTCCTAAAAATAGTAAGTGGAGTAAATATGTAAAATCTAAAACTAAAAAGGTTAACTCCGATTTACTATTAGAACTATCCTCATATTATCAGTGCTCACAAAAAGAAGCAACAGAATATCGATCTTTGTTGGCCAAGCCAGATATTGTTCGTATATTGACGATGCGTGGAAATGATGATAAAACCATTAAAAAGTTATTAAAATGAATGCACAACTATACAAAATGCTTAAAACAGAGGCTGAAGCAGAAAGACAAAAAGCCCTATTATCACTTGACTTACTAGGAAATCATGCCGTTGGTATTGGTGATCATAGTACTGAAGATTTTTACAAAAACGCAACAGAAGCATTAGTAATGTTAGTTGATGCTGATGATAAAATATCTGCTTTAGATAAGTATTTTAAACCTCATAAAAACCTATTATAATGGGTGATTCGGTTAAAAAATATAAAGAGGATTTAGGACGTAGTTTATATCCAGGTGATATTAATATTACAGATACCACAAATGCACTCTACCCAGATACCACTTTCACTCCAAAAACAGACAAGTATGTTCAAAGAGTTAAAGATAACTTCGAACAACGTTCAAAAACAGGTATCGAAAAATATGGTACAACATTAGAGCGTAAGGATGTTGATTTGTTAGGTTGGTTACAACACCTACAAGAAGAACTTATGGATGCAACGTTATATATAGAAAGATTAAAAGATGAAACTACCAAAAATAGTTAGAGATTTACAAAACGTAACAATACCTGAGATAAACTATGGTTTTCAAAAAAACATATCATACTCTCAAATGTCTATGTATAGAAAGTGTCCTCATCAATGGGCTACACAATACAAAGAAGGTAATAAACGTTATTCCCCCTCTATCCATTTAGTTTTTGGTACTTCAATGCACGAGGCTATCCAACATTATTTAGATGTAATGTATGACAAGTCAGTAGCAGCAGCAGATCGTATTGATTTAGACGAATATTTTAATGAAGTTTATATTAGGGAGTATAAAAAATCCCTTAAAACCAACAATAACGAACATTTCTCATCACCTGCTGAGATGAGAGAGTTTTATGATGATGGAATCACTATTTTAGACTATTTTAAATCTAAACGTGGTGCTTATTTCTCAAAACGTAAAACACATTTAGTAGGTTGTGAGTTACCTATTTTAATGCCACCTAATCCAGCATTCCCAAATACTTTGTATATGGGATACTTAGACGTAGTATTATACAATGAAAATACAGACAAGTTTACTATTATTGATCTTAAGACTTCAACTAGAGGTTGGAAAGATAAAGACAAAAAGGATGAAGAAAAACAATATCAACTATTGTTATATAAAGAGTTTTTCTCCAAACAGTACAACATCCCAATCGAAAATATTGAGATTGAGTTCTTAATACTTAAACGTAAGTTGTACGAAAATCTAGACTTCGCTCAAAAACGAATTCAATCGTTTAAACCAGCAGCAGGTAAAATAAAACTATCAAGATCCCATAAAGCAATCAACGAATTTATTAACGAATGTTTTACTACAACAGGTGAATACAAAGAACGATCGTTTGATAAAAACCCTTCAAAATGGAACTGTGGTTTTTGTCCCTTTAAGGAAGATGCGGAACTTTGTGGGGCTGGAGCATTTTTATAGTTTTGGACGTATTTATATACGTTATAAAAAAAATATTTATATATCTAAAAAACAATATTATGAGTGCAAACAATGACAAAAAACTAACTAGTGTAAAGATAGATCCCCAACTATGGGATTTATTTAAAATCGAATGTATTAAACGTAAGTTTTCATTCCAAAAACTATCTGAACGTGCAATCGATTTGTATATGAAAGATGAAGATTTTAGAAGAAAAGTTACAAACCATAGTGTATAAGCACAAAAGAGTTATTATATTACAACAAACAAAAGTTTATGACAAGCAGTTTCAAACACATCCCTAAGGGGCAACGTAAAAAGATTCTATTAATCTGTGATGATATTAGAGTTCATAGTGGTGTTGCTACCGTAGCAAAAGAAATAGTGATGGGTACCGCCCACCACTTTAACTGGGTTAACTTAGCAGGTGCTATTAAACACCCAGAAAAGGGTAAACGATTAGATTTATCCGATTCCATCAACAAAGAAATAGGTATTGACGATAGTTACGTTCATTGCGTTCCAGTAGATGGTTATGGTGACCCAACTCTATTAAGAGAAATACTAAAGCAGGAAAAACCAGATGCTGTAATGTTGATTACTGATCCTCGTTATTTTGAATATGTATTTAGAATGGAAAACGAAATCCGTAAACAATGTCCTATTACATACCTTAATATTTGGGATGATTACCCAGCACCTATGTTTAACAGACCGTTTTATGAGGCTTGTGATTTATTGATGGGTATATCTAAACAAACAGTTAATATTAATAAACTAGTATTAGAGGAATCAGCAGAAAATAAAATACTACGATATGTACCTCATGGTTTAAATACAAAACTATTCCATCCAGTAGATAAAGCAGATAAAAAGTTAGTTGAGTTTAAGAAAAATATCTTAAAGGGACGTCAATCTGATTTTACTTTATTCTTTAACTCACGTAATATTAGACGTAAACAAATACCTGATGCACTACTTGCTTTTAGAGTATTTCTAGATGGTTTACCTAAAGATAAAGCAGAAAAGTGTCACTTTATTCTACATACCGAACCACGTTCTGAACATGGTACAGATTTAGAAGCAGTTGTTGAACACTTATTTGGTAAAGATTATCCTAATAACATTACATTTTCAACAACCAAATACCCACAAGATCAGTTAAACCTACTTTATAACTGTGCTGATGCTCAAATATTATTAACATCAAACGAAGGTTGGGGTTTAACACTAACTGAATCACTATTAGTTGGTAATCCTATTATAGCAAACGTAACAGGTGGTATGCAAGATCAAATGAGATTTGCTGATGGGTTTGATAGATGGATTGATTTCGATGCTGATTTCCCATCTAATCATAGAGGTACTTATAAGAAACATGGTGAATGGGCATTTCCAGTATACCCAACATCAAGATCAGCACAAGGTTCTATACCAACACCTTACATATTCGATGATAGGTGTGCGTTTGAAGATGCAGCAGAACAGATTAGAGCTGTATATGATTTAGGTCCAACAGAACGTAAAGCAAAAGGATTAAAGGGAATGGAGTGGGCATTAAGTGATGAAGCAGGGTTTACAACTGAACATCAAGCAGAACGTATTATGGAAGCATTTAATACACTATTCGATACTTGGGAAGGTAGAGAAACATTTGATATAACCAACGCAACAGAGTTTACAGGAAGACATTTAAACCACAAACTAATATATTAAGTTATGAGTAAAAGATTAACATATGTAATCAGTTCACCACACGATACCTACTCAGGTTATGGTGCTAGATCAAGGGATTATATTAAATCAGTTATCGATTTAGACAAATATGACGTTAAACTGATGTCACAAAGATGGGGTGAAACGGCTTGGGGTTTTTGTGATAACGAACCAGAGTGGGCGTTTTTAAAAGACCACCTACTACCTGATAATAAACTACAAGGTAAACCAGATATTTGGAGTCAAATAACTATACCAAACGAGTTCCAACCAGTAGGTAAATATAATATTGGTGTAACAGCAGGTATTGAAACTACAGTTTGTGCTGGTGACTGGATTGAGGGTATGAATAGGATGGATATGAACTTAGTATCATCCCAACACTCAAAGAAGGTATTCGAAGTAACCCAGTTTGAGAAAAAAGATAAAGAAAAAACTGTAGGTCATATTAAACTAGAAAAACCTATTGAGGTTTTATTTGAAGGTCTAAACTTAGATACCTATAAAAAACTATCTCCTAAAGAAGTAAGTTTAGATTTATCACAAATCAAAGAATCGTTTTGTTATCTATTTGTAGGTCACTGGATGCAAGGTAGTTATGGCCACGATCGTAAAAACGTAGGTTTATTAGTTAAATCGTTTTTAGAAACGTTTAAAAACCAAAAGAACAAACCCGCACTTATTCTCAAAGCATCAGTTGGGTCAAGTTCATATGTGTCTAGAGAGGAGTTATTAAAACGAATCAAAGCACTTAAAAAAACAGTAAACTCAGAAAATCTACCTAACATATATGTTATGAACGGTGATTTAAGTGATGGTGAAATAAACGAACTGTATAACCATCCAAAAGTAAAAGCAATGATTAGTTTAACTAAAGGTGAAGGTTTTGGTAGACCACTATTAGAGTTCTCAGCAATAGGTAAACCGATTATAGCATCAGGTTGGTCAGGTCCAGTTGATTTTTTACATCCTGAAAAGACATTTTTACTAGGTGGTGAGTTAGAACAAGTACATGAATCTGCTGCTAATAAGTGGATATTAAAAGAATCTCAATGGTTCAAACCAGATCATAGTATTATAGGTAGTATTTTAAAAGATATGTATAAAAACTATAAAAACTATGTGGTAAGGGGAAAACAACAAGGTCATTATAGTAGAACAAACTTTACGTTTAGTAAGATGACTGAACTATTAGGAACTTATTTAGAAAAATATGTAAACGTACCTGCAGAAGTAGAGTTACAGTTACCAACCTTAGAAAAAATAGATTAATATGAAGTTTGACGATTTAATAGTATGTTCAAGATGCGGGAGTGATGCTTGTTACTCTCAAAAAGTAACAGACCAAGTAACAATAGAACTATGTTATGGTTGTGGTTTCCAATCTAATAGTGTTATGACATCAGGATCCCAATTTCTTGAAGAACAACTTCCACTATTGCCTGATTTATACAAATCCCTAATACAAGAGGAGGAAGATGGTAAACTATGGATGCCTACTCATATTCATGTAGAGGGTACAGGTTCTATATTTGCTGATGGTGTAAGTAGTGATGACTGGGCATGGGCAGGTGTGTTAGCAAAAGAAGTAGATGAATCCGAAAAGGAACTACTAAAAGGTGCGACACATAAATCAGATATGAAAACCATTAAACACTTCCAAGCAGAGCGTGGATTTATCGATGCTCTTACGTATATTGGTGTATTACCAGAATAAAAACAACGTTATATGAAACTATCACTAGCAGTTACCGTATGCAACGAATACGATGAGATTCAACGGTTAATACCGTTTTTAATCAAAAACAAACGCAAACAAGATGAGGTAGTAGTCCTATTCGATCAAAAGAATGGAGATCAAAAAGTAGCAGATTATTTAAGAACATTTAGTAAACTACCCAACTTTCAGTTTTGGAGAGGATACTTTGATGATGACTTTGCTGAGTGGAAAAATAAACTCACTGACTATTGTAAAGGGGATTATATATTCCAAATAGATGCTGATGAAATCCCTCACAAATCACTACTAACTAATATTCCATCCATAATCGAATCCAACGATGAAAATGAAGTATATTGGGTACCTCGTATTAATACAGTTGAGGGTTTAACTGAAGATGATATTAATAACTGGCACTGGAAGGTTAACGATAAAGGGTGGGTTAACTTCCCAGACCCACAGATGAGGATTTATAAAAAGAGTGGTAATATAACTTGGAAAAATAAAGTTCATGAACGTCTAGAAGGTTATAATACTTATGCTATGTTACCCCAATCCGAAGCATATTGTTTATATCACCCAAAAGATATAAAACGTCAACGTAAACAAAACGATTATTACGATACCCTACAACCCTAAAATAAAATAAATATGATTCCAAATGTAGTGCATTTTGTATACATTAAAGAAAGACCTTGGAAACTTCATCATTATTTAGCAGTCAAATCAGCCCTTGTGAAAGCAAAGGCTGATTCTGTGAAAATATGGTTAGATGAAGAACCAGATGGGGAGTGGTGGGATAAAACCAAACCATTAGTTTCAGTTCATAAAGTTAAAGCACCAACCGAAATATTTGGTAAACCTATCACACAACCAGCTCACAAAAGTGATGTAATACGTTTACAAGTATTAATACAAGAAGGTGGTATTTATGCTGATACCGATGTTATATTTGTTAAACCATTTACAGATTTACTTAAAAATGAGTTTGTTATGGGTCAACAAGGAGTAAATGGTTGTGAGGGTTTATGTCCTGCTACTATGTTAGGTGTTAAGGATTCTAAGTTTGCTAAACAATGGTTGGCAGGTTTTAAAGATACGTTTGGTGGTGGGCCTCCAGGTTCAGATACTTGGTGTACACACTCAGTAAGTTATCCAAGATGGTTATCCCAACAAATGCAACATGGTATTACTATTGTAGACCACGAAGCATTTTTCTTACCCCTATATCATCAAGACCATATTGAGATGTTATTTGAAAAGGATATTAACTTTCCAAATGCATATTCCCACCATCTGTGGGAATCATCAGGTAAGAAATACTTAGATGAGATAACAATCGAAAAAATAAAAAACGAAAATACAACATTTACAAGATTAGTAAAAGATTTAATATGAATGTAGTAATATTCGCTTCAGATGCTAAAGCATTAAGCTCACTTAATAGTGTTATTCAAGAAGCAAGTAAACAAGGTATACGTTTATTTGCTATGGTGACTCAATCAACCCAGCTAAAACACCCAAAATATCAGCAAAACCACTACCAAATACTATGTAACGTTGATCGTAAAAAGGTAGTATGGAGTGATAGTTTAGGTGTAGATTTACCCTTTAAACCAGATTGGTTAATAGTAAATCGTGAACGATGGGATCCAGAATCAGGTATTATTAGTGAGTTTAAAAATAAGTTTAAAAGTAAAGTAGCACTAGTAGAACCTAACTCACAGATGTTAACTAATCCTGAAAATATACTTGAGGGTTTATCTAGAAATAGATTCCAAGATATGATTGATGTAAACTTTGATCACTCAACTTGGATTAAAAATATAAGACAATCAGTTGGTATAAGGGGAAACTTCCAAGTAGTAGGTAATCCTAAATACGATTTAAACCTAACCTCTGAAGATAAAACAGTAGAACAACTTAAACAAAAATATAATATAGATCCTAATAAGGAAAAAGTATTATTATTCAGTATACTTAGTTCTGTTAGGGGTAAGTTAAAGGACATTTATCTTAAAATGATTCAAGATAATCCTAATCAACAGTTCTTCTACAAACCATATCCTGGTGAACCATTTGATAGTAAGTTTAAAAAAGATTACCATCCCCATTTTTTCCTACCTAACTGTACTCCTATATTAGAGGAAAACGATATTTGGGGTATGTTTGATTTATGTGATACCCATGTTGGTATATTAGGTTCAATCAATCATGCTACGTTATTATCAAATAAAAAATATATTGATGTATCTAAACCTTTAGGAGTTAGAGAAGCATATCTAGACCCATCCCCTATATTCCAGAGTGGAGATGGGATAGAACAGAATAAAGAGATGTGGAAGGGAGTATTAAACCTAAAATCAGATAGTGATTTAAAAAATATTATAAGTGGTAAAGCAATGGATGTAGCAGATACCAACAACGAGGTTGTTTGGGCCAAACTAGATTCGTATATTGACGATAGTTCCGATAAGAATAAACAAGATCTACTTAAGTTATTTGATGATTATAACGATGGGGATGCTTGTAAACGAATCGTAAACTATTTAAAAGAAAATGTATGAAGGATATAAACGATGTTTTATTTATAGTTGAAGCAAGATTACATAGTAGTAGAATGCATCAAAAAATGATTAAACCATTTGCAGACACCACTCTATTAGATTTACTATTATCTAAACTAAAATCAATAGATTTAATCCCCAAAGATAACCTATACCTATCTGCTTACGAGGATGAAATAAAGGATATAGGAAATAAACACAACATAAACATATTTCATAGAAGCACAGAATCCGCTAACGCTGAAGATTTACAAACAGTAAAGGAATGGCATGATAAGTTACCATTTAAATATGTTGTAGCAATAAACTCATGTACACCACTAATCAAAGCAGAAACCATAGAGGGTTTTATAAAATCGTTTATAAAATCAGAAGATGAGGGAGCGTTTTCAGTATTTGAAAAACAAACATATTACTGGGATAAAAGTGGTAAAATGATTACAAAGTGGCCAGATGGTCAGCAAATGTTTAATACAAAGTTTGTTGATCCAATATATGAAGCAGCTCATGTTTTATACGCATCAAGACTTGACATCATCAAAAAAGGTTATTATATTACAGATACACTACCAGTTGAACCCCATCTATTCGTTATTAACGAACTAGAGGCTTTCGACATAGATTATGATCATCAATTTAAAGTAGCAGAACAATTATATAAAATAGAAAAGGATGTTTAAGAACAAAACGGTTTTAATTACAGGTGGGACAGGTTCCTTAGGTACAGGTTTGATTAGACGATTAGTAGGTTATGGAGCTACTATTGTGGTATATTCAAGAGATGAAGCAAAACAAGCTGAACTATTAAGAAAGTTTCCATCAATCATCAGAGTTATAGGAGATGTAAGAGATTTTCAACAACTTGATACTACTATGAAAATACATAAACCTAACTTTGTATTCCATACAGGTGCATTAAAAAGAGTTGATGATATTGAGTTTTACCCTATGGAAGGGATTAAAACAAACGTTATAGGATCAGATAACGTAGCCAGAGCATCTCTATTAAACAACGTTGAAAGATGTGCTTTAGTATCGACTGACAAATCATGTCAATCGGTAAGTGCTTATGGTGCAACTAAGTTACTAGCAGAACGAATATTTACTAACTATGATTACCAATCAACACAAACCAAGTTCTGCTCAGTTCGTTATGGTAACGTTATTGCTTCACGTGGATCGTTTATTCCACTATTTTTAGATCAAATAAAGAAAGGTGAAACACTTACTTTAACACATGCAGAGATGAGTCGTTTTCTATTTACACTAGAAGATGCAGTTGATGCTGTGTTAAACTCTTTAATCAATACTATTGGTGGTGAAGTGTTTATTCCTAAAATAAAATCATATACACTACCTACTTGTGTTAAGGCGTTAGAGCAAATAGCAGGTAAAAAAGCAGATTATGTTATTAGTGGTTTAAGACCAGGAGAAAAGTTACATGAGAGTATGTTAGATGAAACTGAAATAAACCTATCATATGAAGTTCCAAATACAAACTTAGTATGTATTAAACCCCAATATACCAAAAAGGATTGGAGTAATACTAACTATAAAAAATATACAGGACCAGTTTACATATCTTCTAACTTTATTAGTGAGGATATAGATGGGTTAGTAAAACTTATTAGTAGGGGAGTTAAGGAATAAAATATGAAAATGGATTTACATATGAGAATAATAGCATTAGGTACAGGAGAATCATGTGATCACCACTCATCAAAACTAAATAACCTAGCCTCAGATATTGAAAAAATAGCATTTCATAGGGCTTTTATGTTACTTAAGGAAAGAGGTGTTGATGTAGATTATTGGACATGGACAGACCCAGATGCTGCTGAAAGTGGATTAAAGTGGATGGTAGCTAACCCAACAGAAAAACACCCCAAAATAATATTACCATATTGGAGTCGTAGTGAATCTGATATTAGTAAGTTTTATCCTATAGCATCTAATCTTAAGTTTACTGGAAGAATAAAAGAACATTTTAGGTTATTAAATAGTGAATCTGTTAAAAAGAATATTACCTTTTTAGATAATGCTATTAACTATGTAAAACAATCAAGTCTTGTTACAGATAGTAGATTTAGTGGTAATCAAATAGTATTTCATACACCCAATAGAAAAACTGGAAACGGAGGTCAGGGGTATGGTGCTGAGAACGTATTTACAAGACACTTACTTCCAATATGTCACTATTTAGGAGCAAACGAAGTTTATAACTTAGGATTAGATAATCAAGGTCTTGGTTTTAATCGAGGTGTATCCCAATGGAAGGGACAATCCCACGAAGTAAATGAATCACTAGGTTACTTTAAACAGTGGATGGAGTGGGATAAAGAACATAATATGAAAATATACCGTTGTATGGAAGATAAGTTTACTAACATAGGTGATATAGTACCTTACAAACCCTTAGAAGATTTATATGAATAAAATAGCATTAATCAGTTGTGGTAGATCAGATTATAACATTTATTTACCTCTAATAAAAAAGTTAAATAGTAATCCTACTATTAAGTTAGATATAATAGCAGCCGGTACACACTCGATGCCTGAATATGGTAATACAATAGATTTATTTGCTAAAGATAACCTAACAGTAACCCATATTGTTGATACTATATCTAATAACGATAGTAGTCAAGGTATAGTTAAATCTATGGCTGACACAATGTCAGATTTCTCTACTATTTGGAAAAACAACGATTATGATTTAATATTTGTATTAGGAGATCGTTATGAGATGTTTGCAGCAGTATCATCAACTATACCCTTCAATATACCACTAGCTCATCTACACGGGGGTGAAACAACGTTAGGTGCTATTGATGATAAGTTTAGACATGCCATAACAGCTATGTCAACATATCATTTCACATCAAACGAAGAACATAAACAACGAGTTATAGACATAATAGGATCAGATAAACACGTCCACAACGTAGGTGCGTTATCAATGGAGTTTATTAACGAGTTAAATCTACCCACAACCCATACTAACAACATACTATTTTGTTACCACCCAGAAACCGTTAATCTAAATAACGAGGATAGCATAAACGAAATATGTGATGCGGTTGAACAGATGGATTCTACGTTCACTATCCTACTACCTAATAACGATACAGATCATAACGTAGTAAGGGATACTATAAAAAAACGATTAAAAGGTGGTAGATATAATATTAAAACTGCGTTAACACATATTGAATATTATACTGAGTTAGCTAACTGTAAGTGTATGTTAGGTAATAGTTCAAGTGGTATCTATGAGGCAGCATCGTTTGGTAAGTATGCTATTAACTTAGGAGATCGACAAAAAGGTAGGATTACTGGAGGAAATGTCATACATTGTAGTATAAATGCAGATGAGATAGTTGAAGCATATAACAAAGTAGGTAAATGGGATGGGAGTAATATTTACTCTAAACCAAATACAAGCAATAAAATAATAGAGGTTATAAATGGATAATATTAAACGTAATATTACAGTTATTGGAAGTGGAGGACATAGTAAAACAGTATGTAGTGCTATAGAATCTATGATGTATTTTAATATTAAGGTACTAGATAACGATACTTTATTAACATCATCAGAGGATACAGTTGTAATAGCTATTGGGAATGATGATACTAGAAATAGAATAGTTGACAACATATCAAATAGTTCAATAGTAGTTAAAGATATTGAATCAAATGTTGATGAACAAACATCCATAGGTGAAGGTACAGTAATACTTAAGGGAGCAACAATACAAAGGGATGCTACTATAGGTAAACATTGTATTATTAATACAAATGCCTCGGTTGATCATGATTGTAGTATAGGTAACTTCACACATATAGCACCTGGAGTTAATCTATGTGGTAACGTAACAGTAGGTAATAATACACTAATAGGTGTAGGATCATCTGTAATACCAGGCATCACAATAGGTAATAACGTAGTGATTGGAGCTGGTTCAGTTGTAGTTAAAGACATACCTGATAACGTTATGGCGTTTGGAAATCCTTGTAAATATGAATAATACTATTATAATAGCAGAGGCAGGTGTTAACCACAACGGTGATATAAACCTAGCCAAACAACTTATAGATAAAGCAGGAGCAGCTGGGGTTGATTACGTCAAGTTTCAAATGTTTAAAGCAGATAAGGTTGTATCTAAAAATGCTAATAAAGCCGATTACCAAAAACAAACTACAGGTAATAATGAGTCACAGTTGGATATGATTAAACAACTTGAGTTATCTGAATCAGATTATAGTGAACTACAGTTATATGCTAATCAAAATAAAGTTAACATATTTTCTACAGCATTTGATTTAGATAGTATAGACACAATGAATAAATACAAACCTGAGGTAATAAAGATACCATCAGGTGAAATAACGAACTTACCATATTTAGAAAAACTATGTAATATAGATTACAAACCTTGGATTTATCTATCAACTGGTATGTGTACTTTATCTGAAATAGAAACAGCAATAGGTGTATTACGTTCTAACGGTCAAAATAAAATAACAGTACTACATTGTAATACAGAATATCCTACACCTATGGTAGATGTTAATCTAAGAGCGATGCAGACAATAGGTACTGCTTTCAATGTTGAAATAGGATACTCAGACCATACACTAGGTATTGAAGTACCTATAGCAGCAGTAGCACTAGGTGCTCGTGTTATTGAAAAACACTTTACCCTAGATCGTAATATGGAAGGACCTGATCATAGAGCATCTCTAGAACCCGATGAGTTAAAACAGATGGTTAGTTCGATTCGTAATATAGAACGAGCATTGGGTAGTACTATAAAACAACCATCTAAATCAGAGTTAAAAAATAAAGATATTGCTCGTAAAAGTATTGTAGCAAACCATAATATTAAAAAAGGAGATATACTAACAGTTAATAATCTAACAGTTAAAA
>Ga0206129_10004172_pt1 | contig 16124 bp, 9 predicted proteins | sample Helgoland_Spring_8_FD_148616 | JGI IMG/M metagenome (GOLD analysis project Ga0206129, IMG submission 148616) | Pelagic subsurface seawater microbial communities from Kabeltonne, Helgoland, North Sea - Helgoland_Spring_Bloom_20160502_2 | ecosystem: Environmental > Aquatic > Marine > Epipelagic ...
TCGGCAACGCCGATGCCATTCAGATTTATCTCGTCGGTGACCCCGAATGTTCCGCTTGTGCGACCGGGGCGAGTGCGGAAATCGCTTCGATTCCTTCGAGCCACGCCTGAGCCATTTCATCAGACATGGCCGTGGATGGGTGGACGGCGTTGTCGGCATGTGTGCCTGCTTTGACGGAAGTGGGGTCGTTGGGATCGCTCAAGAATATCGTAAAGAGGTCAACGGTGGAAACATTGGCCCCTGCCGCTGCGTAGGTCGGCACGAGCGTTTTCCGAATGTAGGTGTTGAAGGCGTGGACCGACTTGTTTTGGGAGTCATGTCCGGCGGCAATGGGTATGATCTGGGCAACAATGAGATGAGCATCGGGCGCTTGAGTAACGATCTTGCCAACCAAGTTGCTCAAATCCGCCGGACTCTTAGCATTCCTCTGATTGGTGCCGATCATCAGCAAGATGACATCAGGTTTATGGACTTTGATCCTGTCCCGGACAATACCGTCGATGCCCCCTATGGTCCAACCGCCGTAGCCTTCGTGGCCGTCCTGGCCTAAGTCGCGAAGGTCCAATTTCGGCTTGTAGGTGCCACCGCGTGTCGGGTCACCGTATTTGCTGACCCATGGCTCAGGCGAGCCTCCGACGAATGTGAAATCGTAGCCGGCTTTGGTCAGGCGTGTGTATAGCCCACTACGGTAGCCAAACTCGAAATCCACGGTCCAATGAGGATTGTCAGTGTAGCCCGCTGTGATCGAATCGCCCAGCGGCATGATGCGAAGTTTGTCAGCTTTTACGCTACCGCAGGTTGCCAAAAGGCCGATGACGGCGGCGAACGCAAGGGTGCAGGGCTGGTTTGTTCGTAGAGATCGGAATATCATGGGGCGACTCCTCTGTTACTTGCTTGGAAATTCATGCGTGGAAAGTTGGACAAACATGTGAATTGTAAAAGATGCTGATCCTTATGCGCGTCTGCGGCGCGGCGGCTCGATGCGGGTGTTTACCCAGGGAAGTTGAAGCGGTTACTTGGCGTTGACTGCGAAATACGAACCCGCGACAACCCGCTCGGCGAGCAGGACGTTGACGGCGACTTCGCGTCCCGATTCCTGATGGGAAGGATCGCCTCCACCGAAGTCCCAGACCCAGCCTTTGTATTTTCCGGCCTTGGCCTTCAGAACCAGGCCCTGCTTTGTCAGGATCAGGTCCCAGTAAGAGTTTTTGGTCACTTTCTCCGAGAGCCGGAGCGCGGGAACGACGGTGAGATTGGGACCCTCCGGGCGGGCTTTGGCACTGTCGTCGCGGCCGATCACCCAGCCTTTGTATTTTCCGCCGGTGGCGGCGACGAGATACCCGTTCTTGGTTTCGACGAATTGCCAGTATGAGGAGTCCCGCGCCTTGCTCGCCAGTGAGATTCCATCGGCGACAGCGACACCCTCGAGCTTGGTCTCTTTGGCCTTCTCGGTGACGTCGATGAACCATCCCTTGAACCGGGACACCACCGGGCTGAGGCTGCGCGGCTTGCTGGCACTCTCGGCTTTTACCTCGGCTACCAGCTTGGTCTTGTCCATTTCCCGCAAACCTTTGATGAAGGCGTCATGTCCGGCGCTCGGCTTGTCGTCATCGGCGAGTGCGGAGAGCGGCGAGACGACGCCAATGATGGAAAGGAGGGCGACGAGGGTGACGAGGTGCGTTGGGGATTTCATAGGAATTTGTTTATGGTGTGGGGCGCTTGAGGTCGCCGTTGAGTGGTTCGCAGAGGGGTGAAAGGAGTTGATCATTGTAATGGCTAGCCCTTTGTCGCCAATTCCTTGATGGTCTCGCGGACTTGCGCAAGTTTCGGCTTCATCTTTTCGCTGAGCACCGCGCGCTTTTTCAGTTCGGCGTCAGAATCGGAAATGGGCAAGGCCTTGGATTCGCGGAGCATGTGCTCCCAGAGTTCAAATCGTTCGGGTGAGAGTTTCTTGAGTTCTCCCTTCATGCCTTTGCCGACTGCGGAATCGATGCAGTATGCGTAAAGCCGCGCGAACTCGGCTTGGTCCTCGGGATTGGCCTTATTGCCATAGCGCGAGACGTCGATGTTGTCTGCTTTGACGGCTTCGGCCCATCGGTCGAGGATATCCTTCTCCGCACTGCGGGCGCGTTGTTCGAGGACGTGTCCCGCTTCGTGCGCAATGACGCTGGCGGCGCGATCGCCTTTCAGGGGGATCATGTTGAGATAGGCCTGTCCGCCGTGCGCCGCGGCACCGCCGAGCGTTTTGTAAAATGCCAGTCCGGCCTTCTTGTCTTCGGACACGACCTCCAAGGCGCGACGGTAAGCGATCGGAATTCGCTCGGCATTGGCCAGGGCCGTTTCGAGCTTGAGGTTCGCCGAATCTTCGATCGTGACTTTGAATTTACTCTGACCAAGGCGGATCCACCATTGTTTGCCGGGCTGCTTGTTGTTGGTCATCTTCATTTCGACCGGCCCGGAAACGACGCTCGCTTTCTGGAGATTGCACGACCCCATGTCCTGCATGATGGGAGCAAAGATCTTGTAGAGCATTTGGCGCTGCGGCGGTTTGGCTTCGGCCTCCCCGTGCGCCAGGGATGTGCAAAAAGCGGCCAATAAAAATGCGTGTTTTGTCATATTGATGGTTTGATAATTTGATGGAGATGCGGGGAATCGCGCGGGCGCCGATGTCCCACCAAGAAGCCTACGCTTGTCGGCAGGACATCATTTCACTGCTTCGCATTTTGTCCAACCGATTACTGCTAGGAATTTGTTTTTGAGGTGGGGAGCTTGAGGTCGCCGTTGACGGGATCGGAGAGGGGGCTTCGCCCGCCCAGGAGGGGGGGAGGGCGTTGATGTTTTGTGTTCATTGTAGTTTTACGTTCGTTTTCCAAGCTGGGTCGCATGGCGGCTCGGACCCTGAGGATGGTGTGGGGGGCGGAAGGAGGGGGGTGTTGACTTCAATTTCATGGTGCCATTCATACATACGGCGGCGCATAATACTTGGAGTATGACGACTTCTTTGTGTCGAATTGCGACCCGGGAACCTGCTTCGCTGAAAACGTTGGGGACCGCTCATCCCCGCAAGGCAGCAGCTCTGGTGTCTCAGACCCTCATCAAATCTAGAAGAAGCGCACCCCAGCTCTACCAAAGTGACTTTGCCGACCTTCCGGCCCAACTCAATCGCTCTTTGCCCGGGCCGTCTGCAATTTCACGGGCCCCAACAGACCCGCCGGATCGAGTGGCGTATTGGGGGCAAACCACTGATCGCGAAACAGCGACCATGCGACGCGTTTTTCGACAGGCAGCGACGCATCGCCGATCAGTCGATTGCGCCACGTGTTGGTAACCGCAACGGTCAAGCGGTTCTCGCCCGACTGCAAGGCATCGGTCACCTCGACGACAAACGGTGGTCGCCAGAGTGTGCCAAGCTTCTTTCCGTTCAGGGACACTTCGGCCAAATTGGCGACCTGACCGAGGTCGAGAAACAGCCGGTCACCGTTCGGGATCGTCCCCACGGTGAATTGACAACTGTAGGTAGCCGTTCCCGAGAAGTGCTTCACGCCGAAGTTCTCGTGCTCGCTGAGCGAACGCAATTCATCCAGTTCGATCCGTTGTGGCGCGCCGCGCTTCAGAGGGAAGGCCACGGACCAAGGGCCGTTGATCGCTTGCGTTTCGGGTAAATCGCGGGCCGAGATGTTCTCGGTCTTGCCAGACTGGTGGGTAAGTTTCCAAGTCCCTTGGCTCGAAACCCAGGCTCGACCGTTTTCAATCCAAAGCGGCGGCAGACCGGCCGACGGGGATTCCGCTTCCAACGGAGCTACCGTTGCCACCGGATCGGCTTTGTCTGCGGCACGTCGAAAGACCACAAAAGTCGAACCGGCCGGGCCGAAGCGGATCGGCACCACGGTGCGGCCATTTTCCACTCTCCACACACCCGCATCGAGTATCGTTCCACCGGCGGCGTCCCACAACTCGGGCACGCGACCGGCAGTGCGAAAGGCAACCTCGACGTTGCGCGATTGCCTAAGTTGATTGGACAAGAAGTAGATGTCCGCTTCGTCGGTTCGGCGATGGTTCCAGACCAGCGGCGGCGAGGTGTATTCCATGCGGGGGTGAGAAATAGGAGTCAAATCCGCGCCGACAAACTCGACGTCGGCGGCCAAACCAAGCTCGTCGAGAACTTCCTCCACAGTAGCGTCGCCGCGCACCGACTTCCACGAGTCGGCAACAATCTCGCGAACTTTCCCATCGGCACTTGGATAATCGCTGAGGCTTATCGACCGCGTCGGCTTGGGGCCAATCATCGGCACCCCGGCCTGGGCCAACTCACCGATCTTCGCGGCAAGCTGCGGCGTCATGCGGTCTGTCGAGGGGAGCACCAACAACCGGTACGACATGCCGTCGGGCATCACCAGTCGCCCGTCCTTGGCCGCGGCTCGCGTTAGCAGCGCATCGCGGTTGATGCTGCCGAACGAGTAACCTTCCGGTAGCGGCACGGGCAAGTCCCTTCGCAAAAACGATCGGGTCGGTAGCTCCTCGCCGGTGAAATAGCAAACGTCTACGACAGGCAAGCCCTGCTGAAGCATGGCCGAGCAACGCCGCACGTAATCCATCCATGCCTTGCCTGGTTTGTGCCAAGTCTGAGTGCCACTGAAAAAAGTGCCGATGAATTCCAGTGTCACGCCGGGTGCCGGTTTTTCCGGGAAGGCCTGATGGGCCCACACGTGAAGGATGAACCGGTTGATGCCTTTGGCCATGTTGAAATCGCCCATAGGCTTTAGCAAGTAAGGGTCTTCGTTCCAACGCATCGGGATCTGCGTGAAGGCCTCGGCCCCGATGATTCGTTTGCCGTAGATATGGCCTCCGGAGATGGCGTCGGCGATGTCGTTCGGTTTGTCCTGGTTGACTCCGTTGAGCCAGAACTCGCCCATGGGAAAATCGGTGTATTTGAAGTGCTGCATGCCGTCGGACATCATCGTCGGCGCAATACCCTCGGCGCTCAGGGCCGCGCCCTGCTCGCGACCGAGTCTTGCAAGTGGTTCGTAGAAGTGATCACAAACCAGATCAGCGATCGTTCGACGCAGGTCGTAAAGAAACCGCTCGGACTGCTCGGCCGATCCAATCGGCACGCCGCTCATCGTCGGCAGCCACATCAGGGGATCGTAGCCGCGCCGCTTGGTGAACTCGGCTCGAAACAGCGGCGACCAGTTCTGGCTGGTGGCTTCCCAACTGTCGGTGTGGTTGATCCACATCGCCTTGCCGGCCAGTTCGGGACCAACCCGCTTTAGCGCTGCGCCGAACCAACCGTTGAACTGCAGCTCGGCGGCCTTGGGGTTGAACTTATCGCATTCCAAGCCCGAACCGGTGCCACCCGGGCCATTACGGACACCGGTGGTGGTGTAGCCGATTCGCTGGATCGTCCATCGTCCCGGCGGCGGGGTCCAGCGCAGCGTGCCGTCGGCGTCCATCTTGTCGGTGAGGTTGATGATGGTTTCGGGCTTCACGCACAACTCAGTCGGGCACTGTGATTCGCTTGTCCACTGGGCCCGGCGCCAGCGGAAACCGGCCTTGCCCAGCCAGTGGTGAATGCTCGCTTGCGAGCGAAGTTCAATATGTTGGGCACTGAGGCGGTCTCGATTGCGAACTTTCGTTCCTTCGCGATTCTCCGAGTGAGGTGGCGTGTCGGAGCGGTCGAATACGAAACGGAAGAACCGCGAGGTGGTGGGCTCGATGGCGTGCGTGGCGCCGTAGCCGTCGTCCTGCCAACCGTGAAATTCGGTCGGCTCCAACCGGCCCAGCGAGCGAAAGCTTTTGCCGTCATTGCTGACCAACATTTTGACGCGATGCAATTGAAAGGCCGATCGCTGGCCCGGCGACATCTTGATTGATCGGCAGGTAAACGGCTCGGAGAACTCGTACTGGATCCAACCCTCGGCCGGTAGGTCAAGCGGCTTCTCCGCACCGGTGACCAGCGCTTGCGGATCGAAGTCGGGGAGGTTTGTCGTGGCCTTGGGCTTAAGTTGGGTGGAAGTGACGCCCGTTCCTTCCAGCGCGGGATAGGCCAGCACGGCGATGTCGCGGTAGTAGTCCTCCCGCGAGGTCGGCTGAGCGAGTTTGGCTTCGTGTGGTTTGCCGCCTTCGATGGTCTGCGAAGTCGTCACCACTTCCTGCATCGACATTTCCGGAGTAATCCACGGTCCACCGGCCAAGGCCCAACCGTCGCAAGCGTTCATGGCCAGGCGCATGCCCAGCCGATCGGCTTCCTTGGTGGCATGAACGACCAGATCCCACCAATGCTCGGACAAGGGGTTGGCCGGCGGTTTGGCGAGGGTCTTGTCTCCCTCGTGCCCGATGGGCATCAGATAGGCTCCACCAATGCCGCTTTGGGCCATCGCTTCGAGGTCCTTGGTGATCCCGTCGCGCGTGGCGTTCGCCTGCATCCAATACCAATAGACCCAGGGCCTCGCCGAAAATGGCGGGTTGGCGAAATCGCCTGCCGAATCTTCGGCGGCTGTCCGCGACGGCGCGGCCAAAACGGCCGCAAATAGGACCAAACCAAACAATGCTCTTCGAATTACCATGTTGTCTCCTGATGAATGATCCCAATATCACTCCGAAGCATGGTATCCGCGCCATGTCCACACGAGTGTGTCCGCCAATGTTTTCTCGAACACGCTGCGTTGACAATGTCCGGTGGCACGACTGAAGACGAAGCGGTAGTTGTAGCCCTTGGCTTTGAGTGCCTTGGCGGTGCGGTGGTTGGCCATCACCCAATTGTGATGGGTTTCTTCCGGGCCCTTGGAGCCGTTATCATTTTCGGAAACATGAGTAAAGATACGCAGAGGTTTCTTCTCGGTATTTTCAATCAGTTTCATGCTGGAGTGGTATTCCCAGGCGCCGAGAGGGTATTTGGTTTCGTCAGGTGCGTCATCATCCTGTTGATCCACGAAGGTCCCTGAGTAGGTAATGATACGGCGAAACAAGTCGGGACGAAACCAGCCCATGGACAGGGCGGCCGCCCCCCCAGAACTGCAGCCCATGGTGGCCTTGCCCCATGGATTTTCTGTGAAGGCAATGTTGGGAAAGGCAGCTTTGATCTGCTCATTGTTGAGAACGGCCGGCAGGACTTCGTCATTGATGAAACGGGCGAAGCGATCGGACATGGTATCGTATTCGAGACCACGTTCACTGTTCTTGCCATCGTTGCCACCATTTTGAACGGCAATCGCAATGAAGGCGGGCAAGCTGCGGTTCGGATCTTTTGATAGCGTCAGATTATCCAATGCGTTGCGCACCAGGTTGAAGCGACTGGTGCGCACCAGGTCGTGGCGACTGGGACCGTCATGGGTGACGAGAATGGGCGCCTTGGTGCCGTCTTTGTAGGCGGCCGGCACATAGACAAAAATTTTCCTCTCTGCTCGCACCGGCTTCTTTTCCGGTTCGAGTGTGGCATCGTCGCCGCGAAAAATCTTACTGTCCGCCAGACGCATCGAAAATTCAAAGTTCTGGCCCTTGGGATTCCCCTGATCCGTCAGGTCGGGATCAATCTTGTAATCCGGCCCCACCGTGTGATTGCCATCGCCATCCGTTCCGGGATTCTCGGTGTAAACTTCGGCAGCACCCGCGGCAAGGATGCTCATGCCGATGAGAATAAACGAGCGCACACATGGAGCCCAGATTGTAAGGTAACGCGGTCGATACATAGGGCAGTGTTTACATCACCAGAACGGTGCCATGACAAGCTCTTAAGCCAGTGCCATTGATCACGCCGGCAAAATCCGGTGAGAAATAATGAATGAAGGCTCTCCGTCAGATTTGCTTGATGGGTTGAGCTCTCATTTTGAGGAAGAGATGCCGTAGATTGGTCATTCCACATGCCTGCACGGATCTCCTTGAGGGGCACCCGGCAATCCGGACAGCGCGGCTTGCAACGACTGTCACGAAGCATCGCGACTTGCGCACCGACTTATTCCACTAGAACATTACCCACGAAGCATCCGGCGAATCGAAACAACTCCTCGATGTTGAATGATTTCACAACTACAGCTCAAGGCCGATCCCGAGTGCGTCACGAATCTAAAGCGCGTGCAAACCTGACGGAGAGCCTAAAAAAATTAAAAATGATAAAACTTGAAGGAATTATAGCCGCACCGCTGACCGCTTTTAAAGCTGATGGCTCGGTGGATTGCGATGTCGTCCCCGCCTATGCACGTCTGTTGAAGGCGAACGGGGTGGCCGGCGCATTTGTCAATGGCACGACGGGCGAGGGGATGTCGTTGACGGTTGAGGATCGCGCGGCTTTGGCAAAAGCATGGTGCGCCCACGCGGCGGATGATTTCCGCATCATTATTCATGTCGGGCATGTCTGTCAGGAGGAAAGCAAGGCCATGGCCCGTCACGCCGCAGAGAGTGGCGCGCATGCGATCGGCGAGATGGCACCCTGCTTTTTTCGCCCGGCTGATGTCGAATCCCTTGTGGCTTACTGTCGGGATACCGCGGCGGCCTGTGACCTTCCGTATTTCTTCTATCACATGCCGTCCATGACGAACGTCGACTTTCCGATGATCGACTTTTTGAAAATCGCCGACGGGTTTATCCCCACGCTGGCCGGGATCAAGTACACCCATGAGGACCTTGCGGACTATGCCGAGTGTGTCGCGTATGGGCAGGGTCGGTTCAGTATTTTGTTCGGCCGTGACGAGCTTCTGACCGACGGCCTCAAGGCCGGTATGCAGGGCGCAGTGGGGAGCACCTACAATGTCATAGCGCCGCTTTATGTGAAACTCATTGCCGCGTATCGTGCGGGACAACTCGCCGAAGCGGATCGCCTGCAGGCACTCGCGATCGAGGGCATTGGCATCATGGCTCGTAGCGGTAGCTTTGGCTCGGCCATGAAGGCGGTGATGCAGGATTGTGGCTTGCCCCTGGGGGGAGGGGAGATGTTGCCGCCGCAGAAGACCCTCGATGCCGACTCGCAGCGCCAGGTGGTCGCCCAGTTCGAGTCGTCCGAACTGAGCACTTACATGTGTAGATCTGACAAGGAGGTATCATGAGAAAGCTCGCCTGCGTGATGGTGATCGTGCTCGCGACCGCCGTCGCGAACGGTGCCGACCTGTTCAACTGGTCGCATCTCGACGAGCTTCCGCCGGCTACCGAAGACGGCGTGCAACCCGGTCTTGCGGGTGCTTTCAGCGGGATGCACGACGGCTATCTTATCGTGGCCGGCGGCGCGAATTTCCCGAAGGGGCTGCCGTGGGTAAAGAAGGCAGACGGCAGCAGTCCGCGTAAGATCTATCATCCGGATATCTATATTCTGGATGAGGACAGTGGCTGGCGCGTGGCCGATCAGAAACTGCCGCACGGCTACAGCTACGGTGTGTCGCTGTCCACCGCGGAGGGGATTCTCTGTGTCGGTGGTGAGTGGCGTGATTACGGTCCCGGGGGCGGCGTCAAGAAGTCCAAGTCCGATGCCGTGTTCCTGTTGGCGCACGACGGTCAGGGCGGGGTGCGTATCGACGATAGCTTGCCTCGGCTGCCGGTCGCCTCATCAGATATGACGGGTGCCATGATCGGCACCACGGTGTTCATCGCCGGTGGGCATGACGGGTCGCGTCAGACCCGAAATTTCTGGTCGCTGGATCTGTCGAAACGCGGCGACAAGATGGCGTTCGTCTGGGAGACGCTTGAGGGCTGGCCGGGGCCGCCTCGATCGCATGCGGTGGCGGCAGCTCAGGGTGACGGCGCGAGCGATTCGTTTTACATGTTTAGTGGCCGGAGCTTGGATGAGGACGGCGACTGGCAGTTTCTCACCGACGGCCACCGTTATACCCCATCGCAGCCAGAAGGCGCGCGCTGGACTCGCGCGGCGGAGGTGCCGGTCTGCGTGATGGCGGCGGGCGCCTCCAAGCTTGGCGCCAACCACCTCGTGGTGTTCGGAGGTGCCGATGGGCAACGCTTTCAGAAGGTCGAGCAGGACATGCCGCGCGAAATCGAGCGCTTGCGGGCTGCTGCCCGTGACAGCGAAGCGGATGCCCTCGAGGCGGCGCGTTGGGAGATTTATACCTCGCACACCGGCTTCAGTCGTAAGATCTGGGCCTATCACACGATCACCGATACCTGGGCGCCGATGGGATTGATGCCCGAGAACCCGCCGGTGACGGTGAACGTGGTGAATCGGGGTGGTCACTTGGTTCTGACCAGTGGCGAAGTCCGCCCCGCCGTGCGCAGCCCCCGGATGCTGGTCGCCGAACCCCAGCTGAATGCCTCTTTCGGAACCACCAATTTCATCGTCCTCGGGGTCTATCTGGCGGCCTTGGTCGTGATGGGTATCTATTTTTCCCGAGGCGAGAATAGCACGGAAGACTTTTTCAAGGCCAGTGGTCGTATCCCGTGGTGGGCGGCGGGGCTGAGTATCTTCGGCACGCAGTTGAGTGCGATCACCTTCATGGCTGTCCCTGCCAAAAGTTTCGCGACCGACTGGACCTGGGCGATGATGAACATCGCGATTGTCATCGTGGCGCCCTTCATCGTGCTGCTCTTCCTGCCATTCTACCGACGCTTGAACGTGACCACGGCTTACGAATACATCGAAATGCGATTCGATGTGCGGGTGCGCTGCATCGCCAGCGCCTTCTTTATGGTCTTTCAGTTTGCGCGTATCGGGATTGTCCTGTTCTTGCCGTCGATCGCATTGTCGGTGGTGACGGGAATCGATATCAAAATCTGCATCATGAGCATGGCGGTCCTGGCGATGGCCTACACCGTGCTGGGGGGGATCGAAGCCGTGATCTGGACCGATGTGATTCAGGTTGTGGTGCTTCTGGGCGGTGCCCTGATCGTGTTGGTGATGATTCCCGGTGAGGTCGCCGACCACGGCGGGGTATTGGCCATCGCGCAGGATGCGGACAAACTGCGGATGTTCGATTTCCATTTTGATCTGAAAGGGCCGACCTTCTGGGTGCTGGTGCTTGGCGGGCTAGGCGGGAACCTGATTTCGTATGGCAGCGACCAGGCAGTGATCCAGCGCTATCTGACCACCCCGACGGAGAAAGATGCGGCGCGCAGTATCTGGACAAATGCGCTGCTGACCGTTCCCGCGACCATCATCTTTTTCGCCTTGGGCACGTATTTGTATTCCTTCTACCAAACGCACCCAACGGCGCTCGGCCCCGCGCTCGAGAAAACCGATGCGATCTTCCCGTGGTTCATCGTGACCCAGTTGCCCGCCGGCCTGTCCGGCCTGCTGATCGCGGGGGTGTTTGCGGCGGCCATGTCGAGTTTGGACAGTAGCATGAACTCAGTGGCCACGGCGTTTACGACAGACTTCTACCGGCGCTTCAAACCGGGGGTGGCGGATAGGGCGTGCTTGCGCGTTGCCCGGATCACCACCGTTGTGGTGGGCACCTTCGGCATGTGTTTTGCGTTGGCGATGGTGACATGGGACATCAAATCGCTGTGGGACGAGTTCGCAACATACATCGGATTTTTCGGTGGCGGACTCGGCGGACTGTTCCTGTTGGCGATGTTCACGCGGCGGGCGACCACCACCGGTGCGCTGGCCGGCCTTGTCTTGAGCGCAGCGGGTCAGTTTTACCTGAAGGAGTCTGGCCTTGTGCACGGGCTCCTGTTTTCGGCGACCGGGATGATCAGCTGCTTTGTGATCGGATCAATTATGAGTCGCCTCACCGGGCGAGAAGACCGGGACCTGACCGGACTGACGGTCTATACCCAGCAGAAAAGGAAATGAACCATGGTAGGGCAGATCCGGCTCGGTCGGCCCTGATCAAAAAACGGGAGCGCCGTATCTCAGAAAAGGGAGTGAACCCACGGCAAGACACGGCATTTTTCCCGGGATCTCACTTCCGTGTGGGTGAGGCGAACTGCTAGATTTTCAAAGTGGGCTGACCGAGCCGGATCAGCCCTACCGTATTCAAACATCGTCCAAGCCTTTGCGGCTTTGCGGCTTTGCGCGAGCCCTCCCCTGGAACTCGGTTCGCATCGCATTCGTATAGAAAAATCTCGCGCCAAGCCGCAGAGCCGCAAAGGAACAAGTTTTCTAAAATGGCTCTTTCGTCTGATGATGCGAACCGTTCGGTTTTTCCAAAATCACAAAACGTGACGCGCAGCAGTATCACTCATTCAGGCTTTGCGAACTTCGCGTCCTTCTGTCGATTCCATTTTCCTCTACAGGTTTAAGAACTTCAAAACGCCAATGAACGTGAATCCAGAGCATTCGACTTTCAAAATTTAATTTTAACCTGAAAACAGAAATGATTTTTCACAGAAGGACGCAAAGTTCGCAAAGGTTCAATCACTTGGGCACTTCAAAGATGGTCTTTGTCATTCACCCAGGCTAAGCATCTGATTCCTCTATAAGATGGGAAAAAGGCGTATCCAATGAATCCCCACGCCTTTTCAGATGGCTTACTTTCTGACGATCTCTAAGCTCAGTGGCATGAAGCCCCACAGAGATTTCACCCGCTTTCGCCAGGCACTTCTGGCGGCCGTCGCTCTCGCCGCTTGCGCCACGCCTGCCACGGCCGAACGCAGCCTGTTCGCCATGGATACCGGCACCCGCGATGCCAAAACCCAAACCTACGCCGAGCAGGCCGCGCTGGCCAAGCGCCTGGGATACTCCGGCATCGGCTTCACCGGCTGCGCCAAGATCCCGGAAATGCTGGCCGCTGCCGACGCCGAAGGGATCGCGATGTCGACCATCTACACCGGCCTGCAGATCAAGAATGGCAACATCGGCCGCGACGACTTGTTGGAAACGGCGATCGGCCAGCTCGCCGGCCGTGAGACAGTGATCTGGATCTTCCTTGGCGGCAGCCGCCCCGATGATCCTTCCAAGACCGACGGTCCGGTGGTGGAGGCGCTGCAAAAGCTCGCCGATCTGGCGGCCAAATCGAAGCTGAAGATCGCCCTCTACCCGCACGTCGGTGCCTACGCGGAACGGGTGGATGATTGTGTGAGGGTGGCGAAAAAAGTCGACCGCGCCAACCTCGGCGTCACTTTTAACCTCTGCCACTGGCTCAAGGTGGACGGCGAGGACCTGGAGGCTAGTCTGACCGAGGCCATGCCGCACCTGTTCGTGGTCACCGTCAACGGTGCCGACTCGGACGGCAGCGGATGGAACACCCTGATCCAGCCGCTCGACAGCGGGTCGTTCGACGTCGCCCAGGTGATGCGCCTGTTGGACAAGCTGGGCTACAAAGGCAGCGTAGGCCTGCAGCACTACGGGATACTCGGTGATGCGGCGCAGAACCTCGGCCGTTCGATGGCCGGCTGGCGCGGGCTGCAGGCGCGCTCCGGCGCAGAGAAAGTACTGCTCATGCCCGGAGGCGACCTCTCCGCCTTCAAGGACAAGGCCGCATGGTTGCCCGTGGCGGAGGTCGGGCTCGACCCGAAGAACGCCAACAAGCTGATCGGCAAAACACCGGGCGACGCAGCCGTACTCAACGGCCCCGGCGGGCACACCGGCCACCTGGTGACCAAGCGGGAGTTCGGCGACGTGGAGGCGCACATCGAGTTCATGATCTCCGGCAGCTCGAACTCCGGCGCCTACTTCATGGGCCGCTACGAGCTGCAGGTCTACGACAGCCACGGCGTGGAAAAGGACAAATACCCGGGCCTCGAGTGCGGCGGCATCTACCCGCGCTGGATCGACGGCAAAAACGTCGAGGGCCACAGTCCGCGAGTCAACGTCTCACGGCCGCCTGGCGAGTGGCAGAGCTTCCACGTCATCTTCCGCGCTCCGCGCTTCGACAAGGATGGCAAGAAAACCACTAACGCAAAGTTCGAGGAAGTCTGGCACAACGGCACCCTGATCCACGAGAACCTCGAACTCAAGGGCCCGACCCGCGCCGGTATCGGCAGCGATGAGCGCGCAACGGGGCCACTCATGCTACAGGGCGACCACGGCCCCGTGGCCTACCGCAAGGTGTGGATTGCGGAGCTGAAGTGAATCTTTAAAAGCGGGTTCATCGGAGCCGAATGCTGGGAAACCCGACCCGGTATATCTCAATCCCGTTGGGGTTGGGAGAGCTTTGGGGCCGTTGTCCCGGGGTAGGCTTCACTGCGTTACGCCAACCTCGGGCTGAAATACGTAACTCCGTTGGAGTTGAAGGTTCTTCATCCCCAATGGGGATAAGGATTTCAGCCCAGGGTTGCCGGCCTGCCCTCCGAAGCAGCGAAGCGCGAAGGAGGGAGCAGGGCGGAGGCTACCCTGGGAAATACGCATTCCGGACATCCCAACCCCAACGGGGTTGCGTCCGTCCCGGAATCAATCCTAGACGTATTTCCCGTCCCGAAATTCTGAATCGCGGAGGAAAAGAAGGCGGGGCCTTTCGTGGAATACACCGTGTGGATCAGGATTCGCGACAGGGATTGAGGCATGAGATATCCGGTGGTTATTCAGGCCCGGACGCAACCCCGTTGGGGTTGGGAGAGCTTTGGGGCCGTTGTCCCGGGGTAGGCTTCACTGCGTTACGCCAACCCCGGGCTTAAATCCGTATCCCCTTTGGGGATGTAGACGCCACCGCCGCCACCCGCATAAAACTCCAAAGCCTCTATCCTTCAATCGAAGTGTGACAGAACCCTAGGATGAAGATCAGAAAGGCGTCCTTGTCGGCTCATACTCCAAATCTTTACTGCTTTTTGTGGGGTGTCCCTGAGGACGTTGTGGTGAAATGAGCGATGTTCGCGGACTCGGACGCCCCCTCTATTTCGCCCATTCGGGAACCTTGCCGTCGCCGGTGGCCTCTCCGCCCCGGACGATCCACGAGAGGTTGAAACGTGCGACTTTGGCGCCGCTGGCTTCCGGCATGAAATAGATCCAGCCCTCGCTTGGCGTGCCGGGGCGGCCAACGTTCATCGACGAGTAACCGCTCGCCCCAGGGTTGGCGAGACGCTTCACCGGCCAGGTCTTTCCGCCGTCAAAGCTCGCCCAAACCGTCCCCTGCTCACGGCTCGGTTTGGGGGTGTCGAGATTGCTGAAGATGAGGATGTCCTTGCCGACGACGGGTAAGCGCGTGAGCCCGCCCATGCAGCCGTAGGAGCGGTTCTGCTGGCCGTCGGGCAGGGCTTCGATGATGCGGAAGTCGGTCCAGGTCGCGCCGAAGTCCTTACTCCGCGCCTCGCGGCGGCGGTTGAATTTCGGGCGTTTGTCCCAGTGCACACGCGAGTTGTAGTAGAGGGTGCCATCGGAGAGCTCGACGATACAAGCCTCGCCGGTGCCCATCTCGGGAAAGGGCTCGCTCGCCTGCCAGCTATGGCCGCCGTCGTCGCTGAAGATCGAGTTGGTGTAGTGCGTCGGCCACTCTTTGCGGTCGTTGCGTTTCCCATACCATCGCGAGGGCCGCACCAGCCGGCCTTTCCTGTCGCCGTGGCGAAGGGTGATGCCGTGGTCGTTCATGTGCATCGATGGCACGTGGCCCAGGCTGTTGGGTTTGATCACCGTGTCACTCTGCGCAGCCCAGGTCTTTCCGTGATCCTTGCTGCGGTAGACCGTCAGCGTCGACGGCGGATGGTGTTGCTCGATGAACGCCAGAATGTCTCCGGTGCCCTCGTCGACGGTCACCCCGCCACCCATGAAGCCGGACTTGGCGATGACGATCGCCTCGCCCCAGGTCTTGCCCCCGTCTTCGCTGCGCTTCACGCTGACCCCGTCCTTGGCGAATACCGCAAGCACGGTGCCGTCGGTGGCGACTGCGAGGTTGGGGAAGCGGCCACCTTTGAAGACTTGCTGAATCTCGAATTTCGGCTCGCCCAAGAAGGGCTTGAGCGCAGCTTCAAATTTGTCCGCGGCGATTGGCCTGGACACGGGCACGGTCTGCACGGACGCCCATGCGACTTTCTGCAAGGAGAGATTCTGCTCGCGTAGCACCGTGTCGCCGGACTTCTCCCATTGCGGAACATGCAGGCCGACAGGCGACTCTCCGTAGATGGCTGCGAACACCGTGTAGCCATTTAGTCTCTGTCCCAACTCCGACACATGGCCCATGGCATCACTGTAGAGCTCCGACTGCTTCTTAACGCCCGGCACCTTGCCATCAATGATCTGCGCCCGCATCAGAGCCTGCCCATAGTAGAGTGGCACTGTCTTAATCACCGTCTTGCCGTAGGCCTTGTTGAGCTCGTCG
>Ga0206129_10004173_pt1 | contig 16120 bp, 15 predicted proteins | sample Helgoland_Spring_8_FD_148616 | JGI IMG/M metagenome (GOLD analysis project Ga0206129, IMG submission 148616) | Pelagic subsurface seawater microbial communities from Kabeltonne, Helgoland, North Sea - Helgoland_Spring_Bloom_20160502_2 | ecosystem: Environmental > Aquatic > Marine > Epipelagic ...
TGGGCGGACATGTCAACGGCGGAGTAAAAACAGACCACGTGGCGGCGCAAAAGTAGACCATTTGGGAGTTGGTTATGACGGCGGCACGGAGTGCTGGCGGCCAGTCAGCCGCGCTCACCAAATAGCTGGCGGTTGACTGGCCGCCTTGGCCCGTGAGGGCCAAGGCATGTTTTCGAGATCAGGAGGTTTTGGTGGCTTTTCGCGCTTGGCTTTGGGCCAAGCGATAGCTTTCGCCATTCATCTCGAGGATGTTGACGTGATGGGTCAGCCGGTCGAGGAGCGCGCCGGTGAGGCGCTCGGTGCCGAAGGTTTCCGTCCATTCATCGAAGGGCAAGTTGCTGGTGATCAGCGTTGCCCCGCGCTCATAACGTTGTGAGATCAACTCGAAGAGCAGCTCGGCACCGGTTTTTGAGAGAGGGACGAAGCCCAATTCATCGATAATCAGAAGCTTGGCGTTGGCCATCTGTTTTTGAACCCGAAGCAGGCGGCGCTCATCGCGCGCCTCCATCAGTTCGTTGACCAAGGCTGCTGCGGTAGTGAAGCTGACGGTCATCCCTTTCTGGCACGCGGCGAGCCCCAGGCCGAGGGCAACGTGGGTTTTGCCGGTGCCGCTTGGGCCGAGTGCAATCACGTTCTCGCGCCGTTCGATCCAGTCGCAGCGCGCCAGTTGCAGTACCTGCATCTTGTTGAGTTTGGGGATCGCCTTGAAGTCGAAGCTGTCGAGGCTTTTGCTGGCCGGGAACTTGGCGGCCTTGATACGGCGATCGACCATCCGTCGCTCGCGATCGATCAGCTCCAATTCAACCAGGCGCGTCAGGAACTGGACATGGTCCAGCCCCTCGGCGGCGCATTGGCGCGCCACCTTCTGATACTCGCGCAGGAATGTAGGAAGCTTCAGCGTTTTGAGATGATGTTCCAGCAGGATCTCGGGGGCGTGGGTCATTCCGCGGCCTCTGGCATCAGGGACATGTAGCTGGCCGCAGAGGTCGTATCGACCCTCGCCCGCGGCAGGTAGGGGTAAATATCGAGATCGAGCCTCGGTGGGCGCTTCTCGACCTGACACAGGACGAGATGCTTCACAGCATCAAAGCCAACTGCGCCCATCTTCAGCCTGCTTCACAGCGGCGTGCAACTCCTCCATGCCGAAGTCCTCCAGAAGGCGCAGCACTTGGACATACTCGCGACGCCCTATCTTCAACATGCGCGCTTCCATGAGGCGGCGCAGCGTGTCGAACTCTTCGGGCAAGTGCCACTCCACAAGAGGCGCGGCTTGATCCAAAGCGTTGATCTTGCGTTCGATCAGCGGGAGGTAGTGGATCGGGTCGAACACCATGTCCTCGCGCGTGTGGCACCGCGGATGGCGCGCGATCACATCCCCGCGGCAACCGATCACAACCTGATCCACATAGGCGCGCACCCAGACATCCTGATGGCCATAGGCCACGGGGACCGAGTAATCGTTGGTGTCGTAGCGGACCAGCGATTGGGAACTCACCCGGCCGCTGGTCTGTGCGCAGGCATCAAAGGGGGCGGCTGGCAGGGGGCGCATCTCGGCCAGATCCCGTTGCAGGCGCACGCCGATCGTCTCCGTCTGCCCACGCAAGGTGTCACCCTGACGGGCCTGGCATTGCTCTTCGAGATAGGCATTGAAACTCGCCCAGTCCGCAAAGCGGGGGATCGGCACCATGTGGTTGCGGCGGGCATAGCCCACCATCCCCTCAACATTACCCTTGTCATTCCCTTTGCCGGGCCGCCCGTAGCGGTCTCGGTACAGGTAGTGCGACAGCAACCCGCTGAACAGCGTGGCGCGCACCCGAGTGCCATCCGGCTGGATCTTCGAGACCAGGCAGCGATCGTTGTCATAGAGAACCGACAGAGGCACCCCACCAAAGAAGGCAAAGGCATGGACATGGCCGTCCATCCAGGCCTCCGCCGTCGCCGCCGGGTAGGCCCGCACGTAATAGGCATCGCTGTGCGGCAGATCTAGAACGAAGAAATGGGCCTTCTGCTCAACGCCCCCGATCACAACCACCGCTTCGCCAAAATCGGCCTGCGCGTGGCCCGGCGGATGCGCCAGCGGCACGAACACCTCACGGGTGCGCCGCTCTCGCTCACGCACGTAATCCTTGATGATCGTATAACCGCCGGTGAACTTGTGCTCAGCCTTAAGGCGCTCATGGATCCGCTTTGCCGTATGGCGCTGCTTGCGCGGCACCTTCTTGTCGTCCTCAAGCCAGCCGTCGATGATCTCTGTAAACCCATCAAGCTTGGGACGCTTGATCTCCTTCGTGCGCCGGTAACCCGGCGGCGACGAAAACGCCAACATCTTGCGAACGCTGTCGCGCGATATATTGAAATGCCGCGCCAGCTCCCGCTGGCTCATACCCTCGCTACGCGCGAGCCTGACCTTCAGATAAAGTTCCACGGTGTATATCTCCCCGCCCTCCCTGTAGCCACAAGAAGGGAAAAGTGGACGACTTTTACGCCGCCCGCACCACCAATATGGCGGCGCTACCGTGGTCTAATTTTGCACCGCCGTTCTCACGCGGTATTTGCCGAACAGTTAATATGGAGCTTTCTCGATATAGAACTCTTTGTTGTCAATCTTGCTACTATTCATGAACTGGAGCGACAGTGCGGGATCGAGATTGATCCGCGACGTTTTTAGGGAAAATTTGCTTGTCCAAGGGCTTAGAGAATGGGCAGAATTCGATCTTTACGGCGTTGAATTTGCAACCAGGGCCGCCAAAACTTCTATCAGAAAACCAGCCCAGTTTAGTTGTGATTTAAGCCCCTAAAACGACTTGTGTATTAAGCTAGGTTTGCTTGCCTTTGGAACCTTTCCAAGAGTTGTGCGTTGACAATTCCATAGGTGTGCTGTCCTGACGTTGGTGTGTCTAGTTCCACAAGGAAAGTGATTTTGAACTTGAAACACATCTTAACGAATACTTCGCACGTATCCGCTAGAGTTGCGCACAGGGCTGCTTGTGCGATTCTGTTCGCGCTTCTGACATCAATGCCGGCACCCATGAGCGCATTTGATCTGAAGTTCACCTCGAATGCGCTTTCAGATGAACTGAGCGACACCTCCCTTTTGTTACCTTTGTCAGACCCTTCATCAACGGCGCGTGCGCAGGATGTGGTTGCCGCCGCCCAAGCAGACTATGCGCGTCTGATTAGCGTAATGTATGACCGCGGTTTTTTTGCCCCGCAGGTTTCGATCCTGATCAATGGACGTGAAGCGGCTTTGCTTTCGCCAGTACGTCCCATCGATCAAATTCGAACTGTAGAAGTGCGCGTTAGCACTGGGCCTGCTTTCAAATTCGGTCGCGCGCGCATCGCACCTGTTCCACAAAATGCAGGACTTCCCGACGCCTTCATATCAGGTGAAACAGCAACAACACGCATCTTGAAAGACACGGTAGAGGCTGGCGTGACCAGTTGGCGCGCACTTGGTTATGCAAAGGCAGGCTTGGCGTCTCAATCTATCACTGCACGTCATGGAGCGGCGCGTTTGGATGCAGATATCCAGCTTGATCCTGGTCCGCAGTTGAGATTTGGTAGCCTTCGGGTCAGCGGCAACACGCGTATGCGCAGCGCGCGTATCGCTGAAATCGCGGGACTTCCAAAAGACAAGATATTCGATCCCGAAGAGGTTGACCGCGCAGGCACGCGCCTCAGACGTTCTGGTGTTTTCGCGTCCATTTCGTTGACGGAGGCGGAAAATATCTCGCTCAATGATAGGCTCGACATTGAAGCGCAAGTGACCGAATCCAAGCCCCGCAGGTTCGGCTTTGGTGCAGAATTGTCGACCCAAGAAGGGCTGGGCCTAAGCGGTTTCTGGCTCCACCGTAATTTGCTTGGTGGTGGTGAACGGCTTCGCCTTGGCGCAGAGATTATGGGAATTGGTGGCACAACAGGTGGTACCGATTATGAGCTTACCCTTGCGTTCTCCCGCCCTGCTACATTTGGCAGCGACACCGATTTTTTCACCAACGCCGTTATTTCCAGTTTGAACGAACCTAATTTTTCGTCCGACCGCGTCTCGATTGAAGCAGGAGTTCATCGCTACGCAACGCCAGAACGCGAATATTCGCTTGGCGTTGGGTATACTGCAGCAAATACTATGGACACATTTGGCACGCGTTCATACCGGATTTTGACGCTCCCCTTGTCAGCGGAGTTTGATTACCGCGACGATGATCTTAACGCGACAAAAGGCTACTATGCCAAGGCGAGCCTGACACCATTCTTGAACCTGCGTGGCACCACGAATGGCGCACGCGGGTTCATCGACACCCGTGCCTATCGCAGCCTTGGCGCAGACAAGCGCATGACATTTGCGGTGCGCGGCCAGCTTGGTTTTGTGGCGGGTCCATCCTTACGAAATGCACCTGCCGATCTTCTGTTTTACTCAGGCGGTGGCGGAACCGTTCGAGGCCATAACTACCAGTCGTTAGGGGTTGATCAAGGGAACTGGAACACAATTGGTGGCGCATCGTTTATTGGGCTATCCGGCGAAGTACGCGTCAAAACTGGAGAAAATCTAAGTGTTGTGGGCTTCTATGACACTGGCTTTGTTGGATCAAAGGTCGTGCCGCGTAACAGGAGCGGCAACTGGCACAGCGGTGCGGGTTTAGGCGTGCGCTATGACACCGGGATTGGACCAATCCGATTTGACGTCGCAGCACCGGTAGGAACGCCACTGCGCGCAAAGAACGTCAAACTCTACATCGGCATTGGGCAGTCTTTCTAATGGCGCGCTGGGTCTCTTTCATAGTCGCAATTGTGCTGAGTTTTTGTGCAGCAAGCGCGAACGCGCAGAGCAAGGCACTGGCAGAAGACCTCGCATCTAAGGATGATCGCGGGTTCATTGTCGGTTTGCTCGAAGATGCGCTTGGGGGCGAAGGACGCATCGTGCGGGTTGATGGGTTTCAAGGCGCACTGAGCAAAACCGCAACTATTCAAAGAATGACAATCGCGGATGATGAAGGCGTTTGGTTTACACTAGATGATGTGCGTCTGCGCTGGACCCGATCTGCTTTGTTGCGAGGGCAAATCGATGTGCAGGAATTGAGCGCCGCAACACTGACGCTCGCGCGCACGCCGATACCGTCTGAAAACGCGCTACCATCCTCAGAAGCAACCGGATTTTCCCTGCCGAACTTACCTGTTTCGGTCTCAATCGCGCTGATGCGCATTGATCGCATTAGTCTTGGCAGACCCATCCTTGGCGAAGCCGCTGAAATGACTTTGGAAGCGCGAGCAGACCTTGCAAACGGTTCCGGCAGCACATCGCTGAGGGCGACACGCACGGATGGCAAGCAAGGCAGCTTTGTCATCGATGCGAGCTACGATGCAGAAAGCCAAATGGCAGCAATCGACGTTGATCTGACAGAGGCCAGCGGCGGCATCGCAGCGCGTATGTTGAACCTACCAAGACGCCCAGATTTGGAACTGACGATCTCGGGCGCAGGAAACATCAACGACTTAGTCACCACCCTGTCGCTAAAAACCGAAGGCATTCAGCGCCTTGATGGACAGGTTGCTTTGCAGGGCAACACAGACGCCGGCCGCGCGTTCAGCTTGGACTTTACAGGCGATCTTACTGCGTTGCTTTCTCCCGAATATCATGCGTTTTTCGGCGAAAGTTCGGTGTTGCGCGCGCGTGGGGCGCAAACGCTTGATGGCAGTATAGACCTGTCGGGCCTGACTTTAAAAACCAACGCGTTGTCCTTGCAAGGGTCCGCCGCGCTCGACAGGGATAACGCGCCGGTGCGTCTGGCTTTGGATGGTCAGATCGCTCCCCAAAGCGGTGGTTCTGTCATTCTTCCGGTGGGCGGCGGTGACGTCAGTATCTCTCGGGCCGAGCTCGGCATTAACTATGACGCCGCGATCAGCGACGCGATTGAAGTTGCCCTCAATATTACCAACCTAGAGACGCCAGTGGTGTTTCTAAGCGATGTGCAAACGACGGTGACAGGTTCGCTGGAAGCAGCGCTTAGTATCGAGACTGCGTTGCGTGCGGATGTCATATTTCAAGCGATGGGTGTTCAATTCGTGGATGCGGGCCAGCAAGAGGCTTTCGGCGATCAGATCAACGGTGCCATGGTGCTCGCGTATAAAGAGGCTGAACCGCTTGAGATCAACAACATCAGCTTTGAGGGCGAAGACTATGCACTGACAGGTGCGCTTTCGGTAAAGGGCGTTGACGATGCTTTCGAGACAGAGCTTGACGTCGCGCTTGCTGCAACACGACTGGCGCGCTTCTCCAAATTGATAGGGCGCGATTTAAGCGGCCAGGCAAAACTGGCGATTGCAGGCAATGCCGATATTGGCGGTGCTTTCGATCTCACGCTTGATGGTACGACAACTGATCTGGCGCTCGGCATTGAGCAAGCAGACAAGGCCCTTGTCGGGGTGACAGACCTAAATCTTGTCGTGATCCGAGATGACAAAGGCACGCAATTGCCAAAGATGGAGATCAAGAACGGGCAAGTGCAGGCCCAAGCGAAAGCGACGCTGCGCACTGATGCGTCCAAGGCGCAGTTCAATGTTACCCTTGCGGACAGTTCCCAAATTGATCCACGCTTGCAGGGCGCCGTGTCGCTGGTGGGCACGGCCACGCAGGATATGGACGGTTGGAACGTTGACACAAAATTAGACGGACCTTTCGGCGCAACGACCACGGTTGTCGGACCTGTAACGGGCGAAAGTCCAACGTTTCGGTTTGATCTCAAAATTCCCGATATCCAGCCCTTTGCCCGCCAATTTCGCGGAGCTGCGGCCATTGCTGGTACAGCGCGTCGAACTGGTGATGTTTGGAGCGTCACAACGGATCTGGTCGGACCTTACGGGATCAGCGGTGCTTTGTCTGGTGAGATCACTGGCCCTGCTCCAAAGGCAAGCTATCAGTTGCGTATACCAAATGTTGCCTCGCTAGGCGCACAAATCGATGGTGCTTTATCGCTTGATGGCACGGCAGAGCAAATTGGGACTGGATGGCAAGTAGGCACCTCGATGAGTGGTTTGAGCGGAACACGCGCACAGGTAAGCGGACGGATCTTGCAAGGCGGCACACTTGACATGACTGCGCGCGGCGTTGTGCCAACGGCGCTTGCCAATCCATTCATAGCGCCGCGCAATATTCAAGGCATCGCCGAGTTCGATCTGGCCCTGAAAGGCCCACCGACACTGAACTCTTTGTCGGGTACGATCAGCACCACAAATGCGCGTTTGTCTGCGCCCACCCTGCGTAACAGCCTGTCAGGACTTGATGCCAACATTTCACTCGCACGTGGACGCGCGCAGATAGATGCCACGGCGGAAGTCTCCTCAGGCGGGCGTGTCACCGTGCGTGGCCCTGTTGTGCTGATCGGTGCACGCTCGGCTGATTTGGCGATCTCGCTGAGAGACGTTCGTGTGATTGATCCCGCACTCTATGAGACCCGCGTTGATGGTGAGTTGAGCCTGCTTGGACCATTATCTGGTGGGGCGATCATAGCAGGCACGATCAATGTCGGCGAAACCAATGTTCGCGTCCCTGAATCGCAAGTTGCCGGCTTTACGATCATTCCAACGATCGCCCACCGCAATCCATCTGCGGGAGTTCGCAAAACACTGGAGCGTGCGGGTTTGAACAGCAATGCAGGCAGCACGGCGTCAAGCGCTGGTGGCCTATCCTTTGGGTTGGATATTCGCATCGCGGCACCTTCGAAGATTTTCGTGCGTGGACGCGGATTGGACGCTGAGCTAGGCGGCAATCTGCGAATAAGCGGGCGCACAGATCAGATAATTTCGACCGGACGCTTTTCCCTTATCCGTGGCCGCGTTGATATTCTAACCAAGCGGTTTGTGCTGGATGAGGGTACGATCGCGTTGCAAGGAAATTTCGATCCGTTCCTACGGTTTGTTGCAAGCACCAGAACCACATCGGGGACCGCAAGTATCATCATTGAAGGTCCGGCCTCTGATCCGACTGTGCGCTTCTCTTCGGTGCCAGATGCGCCCGAGGATGAAGTTCTAGCGCAAATTTTCTTTGGCAGAGACGTGAGCAAATTGTCGGCGTTTCAGGCGCTTCAGCTTGCCAGTGCGGTGGCGACACTTGCCGGGACAGGTGGCGAGGGGATCGTTTCCAAACTCAGGCGCGGTTTCGGTTTGGATGATCTGGATATTGCGACCGATGATCAAGGCAACACAGGATTGCGGCTGGGCAAATACATTAGCGACAATGTCTACACGGATGTAACGGTTGGAACCAACAATACCGCAGGCGTGTCGATCAATATTGATCTGACACCTTCCATCACAGCGCGCGGGCAGGTTAACACGAACGGTAATAGTTCAGTCGGTATCTATTTCGAGAAAGACTATTAACCCATGAACCCCGCCCCCCTTGAGCATTTAATCGTCTGCCCGCGTTGCGATGCTGCCTATAAGTTAAAACGCCCTGTTGCAGGAGAACGCGCGGTTTGCCAGCGATGCGGCATGGTTCTTATTGCGCCAAGACGAAACGCGGGATTGCAAACAATCGCTTTGTCATTGGCGATTGCCATCCTGATCACTGCCGCAACGCTTTTTCCGTTTCTGACTATTAAGGCGGCTGGCACCAGCAACTCGGTCTCGATCCTTGATGCAGCACTTGCGTTTAGCAATGGTCCCCTTCTGGCACTGTCACTCACAACGGCAGCGCTGATCATTTTCGTACCGCTCGCACGTGCGATGCTGGCGATCTATGTGCTGGTTCCCATCGTTCTGGACCGCCCAACCGCACCGGGTGCCATGCAAGCGTTCAGACTGTCAGAAGCCCTAAGACCTTGGTCAATGGCTGAGATATTTGTGATCGGGTGTGCTGTCGCGCTGGTGAAAATCACCGATCTTGCGGACGTGACTTTCGGGCCGGCATTCTGGATGTTTGCGGTGCTTGTCGTTTTGGTCGTCGTTCAGGATAATTTCCAATGTAGGTGGTCGGTATGGAACTCGCTGGAGAAAAGCTAGACATCATATCAGCCGCAGAGCTAGGCGTCGTATCTTGTACGCGCTGTACAAGGGTGTGGCCGCAAGGAACCCAAACCTGTGGTCGTTGCGGGCGCGCGATTGTTGCAAGGGATAAGAAAAGCCTGCAACGGGTTTGGGCACTTTGGCTGGTTGGCTTGATGTGCTACGTTCCCGCAAATCTGTATCCAATGTTGCAGACCCGAACATTGCTGAGTGTGCAGGAAGATACCATTGTAGGTGGCGCAATCGAACTGGCGCGTTACGGATCATTTGGGATTGCCTTTATTATCCTCTTTGCCAGTGTTGCCATTCCAGTTGGTAAGTTCTTGGCAATCGCATTTTTAGCCATTTCAGTGAACAGACCCTCGCAGGCAACCAACCATAGTCGGCAATACTTGTACGAAATTGTGGAATATATCGGTCGTTGGTCCATGATCGACATCTTTGTGGTTGCGATTATGTCCTCACTGGTTCAGCTCAACACGTTGGCTGCAATCAACCCCGGACCTGCCAGTCTGTTCTTTGCTTTATCAGTTATTTTTACGATGCTATCGGCACAGGCTTTTGACAGCAGGTTGATTTGGGACGTTCAGACAAACCCAAAGGCTGCGAAAAGTGATGAGTAAGACACCAACCGAAGTCAGCATTGAACCATCGCGCAAACCCTTTCTGCGCGGTGCCTCATTTGTATGGCTTATCCCGATCCTCGCTTTACTGATCGCGCTTGGGGTGGCTTGGAAATCCTACGACGATCTTGGCCCTTTGATCGAAGTTGAGTTTGAAAACGGCGCAGGCATCACCAAACGCGAGACTGAATTACGGTATCGCGATATCCCCGTTGGCGTCGTTGAGGATGTGAGGTTTTCCTCCGATTTAACCTCGGTGGTTGCAAAAATTCGATTGGACAAGGACGTCGCACCTTTTGTGGATCAAGATGCGCAGTTCTGGATTGTTCAGGCAGAACTCAGCGCGCGCGGTGTTACCGGTCTCGATACTGTTCTAAGCGGAGTTTATATCGAAGGCACTTGGGACAATGAGATCGGCAAAGCCGCAGAACGATTCCAGAGTTTGAACGAAGCTCCGATTTATCAACATGGTGAAGAAGGTCTCAAAATATCCCTGCGCTCAACACGCGGTGGTAGCCTTACGGATCACAGCCCTATCACCTTTCGTGGCATCGAAGTGGGTCGTGTCGGCAAAGCACGCATTTCTGAGCAAGGAAACTACGCCACTGCTGAGGCAATTATTTATCATCCTCATAGCCGCCTTGTATCTTCGACCACCCGTTTTTGGGACACCTCTGGGTTTACCTTTACTGTTGGTCCAAGAGGTGCCGAAATTGATTTCTCTTCATTGGCAACTTTACTCGGTGGTGGGCTGACCTTTGATACCTTTGCATCAGGTGGTGAAAGCGTTTCGAATGACACCGAGTTTGACGTCTACCCCGAAGAAGGTGCTGCACGTAACAGCCTGTTTAACGGGTCTGCGGTAGAAGCCCTACAAGTGCAGGTGGTGTTTGACGAAAACATTTCCGGCCTCGCCGTCGACGCGCCAGTTGAACTCAGTGGGTTGAGAATTGGTAAAGTAGAAAGTCTTGCTGGTGTCGTAGAAATGGACCCCTTCGGGGTGAGCCGTGTGCAGCTGAATGCTGTACTGTCGATCCAGCCCGCACGTCTTGGACTGCCAGACGCTGTGACGTCGGATGCAGCACTTACCTTTTTGACCACCCGCATTCGAGAAGGTTTACGCGCACGTCTTGCATCGACAAGCCTACTAACGGGCGGCCTAAAAATTGAGTTGGTCCAAGTCGATGATGCGCCACCTTTCACGCTTGTGACAGGAGAGGGGATCATCCCCAAGATTCCGACAACCGAAAGCACAGTTTCGGACGCAGCTGCGACGGTTGAAGGCGTGATAACGCGGATCAACAATCTGCCAATCGAAGAGCTTATGATCAGCGCCATTCAGTTGTTTGACAGCGCGGAATTGCTCGTATCGGACGATGACCTGCGCGAAACACCGCAAGATTTGCGCGCGCTTTTGACCGATGTGCGCACCATTGTCGCATCTGATGATGTGCAGGCCCTACCTGTCACACTAAATGCGGCGATTGGCCGGTTTGAAGCGCTCTTGCTTCAATTGGAGAAAGAACAACTTGCCACCAAACTCGCAAGCGCAGTTGATGCCGCTGCTTTGGCGGCGCAAGGTGTGTCCAGCTCGGTCGAAGGCGTGCCAGCCCTTATCGCGCAGGTTCAAGGTGTCGCAGCAAAAGCCGAAGCACTGCCTTTGGACGACTTGATCACAGAACTTTCCTCGCTCAGTAAATCAGCGGATGCCATCCTGACAACCGAAGCTGCGCAAAAGTTGCCTGCTGACCTTGGTGCCGCGTTAAATGAAATCAACGCGACGCTTGCAGAATTACGCAGTGGCGGTGCTGTAACGAATATCAATGCGACTCTGAATTCCACGCGAAAAGCGGCTGATGCCGTTGCCACATCAACGCAGGATTTGCCTGCATTGGTCGAACGCATTGGCGCAGTCTTGAACCAAGCCAGCACAACAATCGCAGGGTACAATCAAGGCGATACCATCAGTCGCAGCACGCAAACTGCTTTGCGCGACATTTCCAAAGCCGCTGAGGCGATAACGTCGCTCGCGCGGATGCTGGAACGTAATCCCAGCGCACTTATCAGGGGACGATAGACATGACTTTATTCAAAGCAGCGCTGTTAGTAACGACCACGATGCTCGCCGCCTGCGGGAGCAACCCAGATCGCTACACGGTGACGCCACCAGCTGTAACAGAGAAGGTGCGTGTTGGGTTCGCGTCTGTCGAAGTAAAAGATGTCTCTCTTCCTTCATACGCTGCTGCGGATGAAATCGCGGTTGAAGGGGCGGATGGCAAGCTTGAAACGAATAGCGATCTACTCTGGGCCGATGCCCCAGAACGCGCCGTAGCGCTGGAGCTTGCCCGTACATTTGTCAAACTATCCGGTGCGCGCGTCGCATCTGAACCTTGGCCGTTTGAAGCGTTTCCAGACGCCCGTCTTGAGGTCCGTTTTGAAAGTCTGATTGCTCAATCAGACGGGCAGTTTCGCGCAAGCGGGCAGTATTTTGTCGCGGTTCCTGATGATCGTCGCGAACGTTCCGGCATGTTCGAACTTAGCGTTTCATTCGATGTTGACGGCGGGCCAAAAGCAATTGCGCAGGCGCGTGGTCTCATAATTCGTGACGTTGCGACGTACATCGCCAAGAAAGGCCTGCGCTAAAAAGCGCGTTCTTTTGCGCAAGTCACAGAACGACAGAATTGCGAGAACAACACCGAACAAGTCCAACAATTTAGATAACGCGGTTCACGACGATACTCCTTCTTAAGATTACCCAACCAGTTGCCCAAATATTTCGACTTGTTCTGCAAGGCTAGCTTAACCGCTGCACTTGACCAAAAACTGATAGAATGTGTTTGCTTGGAGATCGTCAATCGACTGTAGGAAAGGCCAAAGGGTCAGCGGAACTAGGGTTGTAAAACGCGGAGCAATATTGGGCCACAGAAACGGCTGCGTGACGCGGTTCATGCCAGAAATCATTTCGAACAGCAGCCGGTACATACATTGGGGCGCTTGAACTCAAAAGCATTGCTTAAAAGCGCCTTTTAGGTTTCTTCTTAGTTGCTCAACCTTGCGTTGAGGGCATTAAGGATTGTCTCCGCGACCACGTCACATTCAGCAAGTGTGAGACGGGTGGGAAGTCGGACATCGCAAGCGCGACCAAGCATTCTACGCGTCATTGGTTGATCCGGATTGGAACTCAAAAACTTCCAATTCCAAAACGCCCTAGCGTTATCATCGGAACGGCCAAAAACTTGGACTTTTAAGCCCAGCGAGCTGGCCTGGCTGGTAAACTCATCAACCTGCACATCAGACATATCGACCAAATTGAATTGAATGGAATCGGGTGCACGCTGTTCCGCGTGTCGATAAACAGGCCGAATACATATGAGCGACTTCCGAGAACATGCCAGAAATCATTTGCGAACAGCAGCCGGTACATACCTTGAGCCGTCTGGGTGAGATCGTTTGAAAGGATCGCTGTTATGCAGCTAACGGCAGGTCCAAGCTAATTCTTTTGAAAACACTCTTTGGTTTCAGCTTTTCGAAGTGAGTTATCATATTGATTTTATTTGGACGTCTGTATGTCGACCACGATGTTCGCCTGTGGCGGGCACCATCGGCTTGAGTCTTTGAGTTTCCAAAGGTTTTGGGCGATTGCTGCTAGGGTAAATTCATCTTGGATGCCGTATGGGCCGCGCAATCGGAGCCTAGCCAAGGATGCGTTTGAGGTGTACGAACGGCACCTTGACTTTCTTTCGTCGATCCGAAGCAATCTGATTGAAGTCTAATGCGGTGCATTAACGGGCAAATTCCTGGAAGATCTCGTGTTTCTCGCGGTGGATTTTTCCGAGCCCGATGTATGTACCGGCTGCTGTTCGCAAGTGTTCAATTGCACGTCTTCTGGAAGTCGCTTGAGCCACCCCCTTTGAAGTGGTCCGCTCCTATAGTTAGGAAAGCGGAGGACCAGAGATGGCCATTAAGAGACCGAAGCCCGAAGAGATTGTCGTGAAGTTACGGCAGGTTGAAGTTTTGATGGGGCAAGGCATGCCTCGGATTGACGCAATCAGACAGATCAGCGTGACTGAACAAACGTATTATCGCTGGAAGAAGAAGCACGGCGGAATGGGCACAGAACAACTCAAGGAACTGAAGCGACTGCAAAAAGAGAATGAACGCCTCCGACGTGCAGTTTCTGACCTGACGTTAGATAAGTTGATCTTGAAGGAGGCCGCATCGGGAAACTTCTGAGCCCCTCACGTCGGCGGGCCTGCATTGACCATGTTCGTAGTGAGTTCAAGGTTTCTGAACGTCGTGTTTGTCGCGTTTTGGGTCAGCACCGATCCACGCAGCGGCAGTTGCCACACGGGCGTGCTGACGAAGAACGCTTGGTCGCGGACATGATTGAGCTGACGCGCCAGTACGGTCGATATGGCTACCGTCGGATCGCAGCCTTATTGAGAGATGCTGGCTGGCAGGTGAATGACAAGCGTGTCGAACGCCTATGGCGACGTGAGGGGCTTAAAGTGCCAATGAAACAACCTAAGAAGGGACGGCTCTGGCTCAACGACGGCTCATGCGTTCGGCTTCGTCCTGAGTACCGCAATCATGTTTGGTCGTATGACTTCGTTCACCACAGGACAGAGGACGGTCGTGCCTTTAGGACGCTCAACATCTTGGATGAACATAGCCGAGAATGCTTAGCGATCCGTGTGAAACGGAAGCTGAACTCGACGGAGGTAATCGACGCTCTGACGGACCTGTTTATCCTGCGGGGTGTGCCTGCTTATATTAGGTCGGACAATGGCCCAGAGTTTATCGCTGAGGCCGTCAGGGATTGGATCAAGGCGGTTGGGGCTAAGACTGCCTACATCGAACCTGGGTCACCCTGGGAGAACGGATACTGCGAAAGCTTCAACGGGAGAATGCGAGATGAATTGTTGAACGGTGAGATCTTCTACTCGCTGCGGGAAGCCCAGATTATTATCGAAAGATGGAGGAGCCATTACAACACCAAACGACCCCATAGTGCTTTGGGCTACCGCCCACCTGCGCCAGAGGCCATCGTACCGATGGACCAAAGGCCAATCATGCACTAACTTTCAAATTGGACCACTCAAGTGGGGCTGCTCACGAGGTGTTGCTTTTGATTTCATCATGAGAACAATTTCCACTGAAGTTTTTGACATGTGGACTCCATCGCGAGAAGTGCTATTGGCAGCGGGCGTCCTGACAGAATAAGCGCAATTGCCTGAAAATATCTGCACAATGAATCTACAACTCTAACACTAAAGGCCCGTGGTCCGAGGCGCGGGGCCCCAGGATTGGGGGGGTGCGGTCCATAAGCCTCAATCTCGACCCTAGCGGTTAGGCACCGTAACCCCCTGCCGTTGGTCCACGGACCGCGGACCGAACAAAACTAACCAACGCTGATAGTAGGTCGACGGTGCGTGCTCTATGGTCCGCTAGAGCCGTGGTACTTGGTTCCCGGTCCATGGGCCTAGGGGGGGATGGTCCAGGAACCACGGGCCAGGTTTCATGTAGTGGAATGGGGAGTGTTTTGTCATCTGGAAAAGCTAGCCGACTGCCCTGCCCGCCTCAACCAGATTTCCTCTGAAAGGTCCATTTGGACCCATAGGCGCTAACGTCAGACAGGTATTCGAAAAGTACCATCTTGACTAGTCAACTAGTCTTTATATGATTGCGTCATGCAAATCTTAAAATCAGCCCCCCGTTATCAACAGCTCGCAGATTTGTTGCGTGATGAAATTGCATCCGGGCGCTATACCTTTGGTGAAAGACTGCCGTCCGAGCCTGAACTGTGCCGGTTGCATGGTGTCAGTCGGGGCACTGTTGTTAAGGCCTTTGAAATGTTGGTTGCTGATGGTCTCGCTGTGCGAAAACAGGGCGCTGGAACATTTGTGGCGCGTGTCTCGCTCAAGCGAGAACCCGGGCGGCTGATGAGTTTTTCAGATACGGTTGCGGCCCAAGGTCGGCTCGCGGGACAAAAACTGTTGTCACTGACATCGGCCACATCTGAGCAAAGCAATTCACTCGGTCTTTTTGAGCCAGCAACTGCGCTCACCCGTCTGCGGATGGTAGATGGCATAACAACATCGCTGCATGTCTCACTCATTCCTAACGGTGTTATGGACTCCTTGCCTGATCAGCACGCTGAGCAGATGAGTAACACCGACGTCACTGACTTCTCTCTTTACTTTGCCTATGAGGCTGCCGGTTTCATGATTGTTCGAGCGACCGAACATGTGACAACCCGTTTGGCATTGCCGCAGGAGATCGAGGCGCTTTCTTTGCAGGATCCGTCGGCAGTTATGGTCGTCACTCGCCACAGCTATGACGCTGTCGACCGACTGATCGAGGCGACCGAGGCCGTCTATCAAAGCGGTCATTACTCATATGAAGTTAACTTGCTGCGCAGCAGCGTTCACACGATGCCTTTTAAGGTGCACACACTCCAATAATCAAAAGACCTAAAATGGGAAATCAACAAGGAG
>Ga0206129_10004177_pt1 | contig 16117 bp, 12 predicted proteins | sample Helgoland_Spring_8_FD_148616 | JGI IMG/M metagenome (GOLD analysis project Ga0206129, IMG submission 148616) | Pelagic subsurface seawater microbial communities from Kabeltonne, Helgoland, North Sea - Helgoland_Spring_Bloom_20160502_2 | ecosystem: Environmental > Aquatic > Marine > Epipelagic ...
AACTCAAAAGAAATCAACAAATTTATTAATTACAGGTGGATGTGGATTTATTGGTTCTAATTTTATTAACTACTATTTTCCAAAACAAAATTATGATAAATTAGTTAATTTAGATGCTATGTATTATTGTGCAAATGAAAATAATGTAGAAGAATCAATTAGAAATAGTGAAAATTATAAATTAATCAAAGGAAATTTACAAGATTTTGAACTAACTAAAAAAATTTTGGAAGAAGAGAAAATAACACATATTATTCATTTTGCAGCTCAAAGTCATGTTCAAGATTCATTTACAGACGCATTAAGATACACAAATGATAACATACTTGGAACTCATAATTTATTAGAAGCTTCAAGATTACACGGTAAAATTGAGAGATTTATTCATGTAAGCACAGATGAAGTATATGGAGAATCTATGAATGATATAAATGAAAAACATAAAACCGAACATTCTATTTTATGTCCTACCAATCCTTATGCTGCAACAAAAGCAGGAGCAGAATTATTAGCTCAATCATATTGTCATTCTTTTAAAATGCCTATTATTATTACACGAGGTAATAATGTATATGGTCCTAATCAATATCCTGAAAAATTAATTCCTATTTTTATTCAACAATTGAAAAACGGAGAGAAAGTTACTATTCAAGGAGATGGTTCAACTGTTAGAGCTTTTTTACATGCATATGATACAGCACGTGCATTTGAATGTATATTAGAAAAAGGTGTAGATGGAGAAATATACAATATTGGTTGCGATGAAGGTATGGAATATAGTGTTATGGAAGTTGCGAAAATGTTAATTGAAATGATCAAAGACACAGATAATTATGACGAATGGATTACCTACATTGAAGATAGACCTTATAATGATGAACGCTATTACATTAGTAATCAAAAAGTAAGAGATTTAGGATGGGGTATTCAAATAAAATTTGAAGATGGACTGAATAGTTTAATTAATTAAATTATTAATATATAATTTATCTCATAGTTTAATTTAAAAATCATAAAATAATTATTTATGTTATGATTTTTTTTAGTTTTAATAAGTTATACCACACGATTTGTAATATCTGAATGGTTTACTTTGAATATAGGACGATAATCACTATCAATTGCTTTATAAAATATATTATATTTCCACTTTAAATAATCAAATGATACCTGATCTCTATGACAAATATTTATCATTTTAGTCCACTCTTCATTCATTTTTATGATATTTGTTGTATGCTTTCTTATTAAAAATGAAGTTTCTGTTAAACCAACATTATCTTTAAAATTATTCGTTTTCATAATATTTGATATTTCATTTAAATTTTCTGTTCTACCTAATTTATTAGCTTTTATATCTTCTATTTCCTGAATAACCTTTGTTTTCTTTTTATTAGGATGAACACAACATATCATTTCATACTCATTTAAATCTAAATTATTTATTACATTATCAAAATAAATTACATTACCATCTATGTAAATGCTTTTATTATAGTTTGTAGGTAAATAATTATGACAAGATGTTTTGATAGTTCGTTGAGTTAATCTTTTATCTTGATCAAACACTAAAATAGGGTATATATTATGTTTTATACAATCAAATACTAAATTTAAGTTATCCGTAAAACAAAAAAAATCCTTATTTGAATTATTATGATTATGATTATGAAGTGAATTTTCATATCCTCCTGTTATTATTGTAAAAATACATGTATCATTATTTATTGTGTTATTTTGTCTCCATTTTTGAAGTTTATAATGATAAACAAATGTTTTATATACTATTTTAGGTAATCCACCTATTTTTAAAAAACGATGAAACCATTCGGTTTCATTTCCACCAAAAGGATATTTATTATCAAAATATAAATTATCTATTTTATTTTTGTTCAAAACATGTTTTGGAAAAACTAAAAAAAAACCATTTAAATTCCATATTTTATTATCTTGATAACAAATATCAGTAGATTTATCACGAGGAGATAGTGAGTACTGTGAATAATTATGTGTGCCTGGATTATTTGTAACTGGTCCATAATAATATAGTTTATTATCAGGACAATCAATTGCTTCATCTATTATATAAGATATATCTGAAGTAATAAATATGTCATTATTAGCCAAGACTATTATTTCACATTCATTTTTGAAACACAAATCTATTCCTTGATTCCATGTACCAGTTAAACCGTGATTTTCATGTTGATTTTCAATAAATATTAATTCAATATTATCATATTTTTTATTTAGATTGAATGTTTGAGCATCTGCTTTTTCATTTATATAAATAACTATAAATTTATTATCTCCTATAAAATGATTTATTGATTCTACTAATTTATCAACAAATATACCACAGTTACCATAAGTAGTAATAATAAATCCAACTTTTTTTGTTGGATTATATTTAGGTATTTTTGAAATATCGATAAAAGGTTTGTCTGTTTCTTTTTCAATGATAATATTTGATGATTTTATATAATTTTTGATTTTATAATCAGTGATAATACCAGATCTGTTAAATTTTTCCACATTTGATTCCATCCATTCACTGTAATTATAGCATGTATTTAGATATATAAAATTAATTAGTTTGCTATTATTTAGTTTTAAAATATTTAAATTAGTTTCCTTGTTATCAGCATCACGCTTAATACAAAAATCAAAATGTTTATTCAAATCATGATTATTATTATAAGTAAATAGATTTATAAAATTAAATTCTTTAATTCCTTTTACATTATCTGTAAGAATAAAATTACCTGATGTTAATGCTTCTAAAACCCTGTTATTAATGAATCCATTATCGCACATATCTTTCCAGGTATCATTTAAAATAATTTTAGACTTACAATAAATATCAAATACATCACAGTTATCAATACTTTTAATATTTTGTATAATTGGATTAATATTTTTGTTTTCCCACATATCTCCAAATATCTTTACTTTATTAAAATTATCATTGGTTAACCATTTTACAGATTCTCTTTCTCTCATTTTATTTCCAATAAAAACCGCATCATAAAGTAATTCTGTTTCTATTTCATTATTTTTAGGTATATCAATAGGCTGTAATGCATAAATTATATCATCATCACTTAATTTTAAATTATTCTTTATTTTCTCGTAAAATATTTTTGAACAACAAATGATTTTGTTATATTGTATAAATTCTTTATCTGTATATGTTTCAGGATGAGATATAAATAATACCATATTATTATTTTTTGGAAGTGGGTTATATTTACTTATTCCACGCAAAAATAATATATTATTACAATTGTACATATCATAGTTATACCAATCATTCATTAAACATATTTGACATGTAATTCCGTATCTCGATTCTAATTGTTTACTAATATTATTAGCCATATATAAATCTCCCCACATAACACAATCAGTAAATGTAAAATTTGGTTGTCCACGACCACAAATTTTAATAATTATATCATTTTTAATATTATTTTTTTGAAATAATCTTATACGCATTAGTGAATTTATTATTTTACTATTATCTAATAATTGAATACTGTAATCTAATAAATTATTTACATTTGTAGTATATTTATTATTATCAGTTAAATAATTTTTAATATGTGTTATCATTTCCTCATATGATGAAAATGTAACTAACTTATTTTCAAATATTTCTTTTGATGATTCGTTATTATTTGTAATAATTACTTTTTTATTACTAATTGCTCTTGTTATTTTATCACTAGCACATCCGTATTTTAAGTATTTTTCATCAGAAAAATCAACTATTATTTTACTATTATTATATATTTCATCTAAATCGTTATTTATACATATATCACTATAATAGTTACTTAAAAAATCTTTATCTGTATTATTAGTTACTAATCTTAACCATTCATTTCCAATAATTTTTATTTTCATATCATTATTATTTCTTATAAATTTTATAATATGGTCTGTGTATTTGTTATATTCATGAACATCAAATAATACATCATAATGTGGTATATTTTTGTTAATTGTTTTAAATAAATTACAACCTATTGAAAAATTATAACACTTTACTTTATATTTTGATTCTATAAACAATTTCATTTTATTTGTACCTGTAAGTACATAATCAAAATTATTTAAAGATTTTATCCAATTTTCATCCCATTTATATAGCCAAGCAATTTTATTACATCTAATAGTCATATCTATTAAATGACTACTACTCATAAATATAATTAAATCACTTTCATTAATAGTAAAATTTTTAATTTCATTATTTAAAATATAATTTACATTTTCTTCAATATTATGTCCTATGTTAAGAGATATGTTATATTCTATAGAATTTTTATTTGGAATAATAAAATATATATTTATTTTTTGATTATTACAACTTGTTTTATATTTATCAGGAATAGGTTTTACATTACCAGATATACAAAAGTTTCGAAAAAGTCTAAGTAATTCTTTATCTCCATTAAAAACATCACGTTTTTCTTTTTCTTTTTGTCCATGCTTTTTTGCATGATTCCATGCCTTTTTTTCGGTATCTATACCTGCTTTTTGTAAATCTTCATATTTATTTACATAAATTTTCCAATCAAATTTACTTTTAAAATATTCTTCGTCCATTTATATTATTCTATGAATTAAAATAATACAAATTTATTAATTACCAAAATTTCCAATAACACTTTCATTTATGGTTTGAGTAAATATATTATCTATGAATATTTTTGTAAAGGAATGGTTGTTTATGAATCCACTAAAAAATGAGAAATCTCCATATTGTTTATCCGGCCATCTTGATTTATCTTTGTGTTTATGATGAAAACAAACACATGTCGTATCTATATCCCCTAATTCTATATGATTTACATTTTTTGGATAAATAATTTTGTCTGGACGCAAAAATTTCCATATATACAAAGAATCTTCTGATGATTCAATATTTTCATTCAACATGGGTAGTACTTTATTATGCGTCAGTTTATCATCATCATCTAAAAATAGTATCCATCCCTCCTCTACTTTATCCATTAAAATATTACAATATAAATTGAACTTGTATTTTTCTTTGCTTTCTACTTCTACATAAAAATATTGTATTTTCTCATTCTCTTTATAATCGTCTAAATAGGATAAAGATTCTATTTTATCATAACAAATGATAATATTGTAGTTACAATATTGTTGCTCTACTATACTTTCTATACACTTTTTACAATATTCAGGACGATTGGAAGTTCGAATCAATATATTTATTTTTTCTTCCTTTTCTTTTTTTCTCTCGAAACTATTTTTTCCCTTTTCTATTTTTTTGTATGCTTTCTCTATATTTTCTTTCATTTGATCTGGATGACAAATTCGTCCTTCTCTGTTTCCATCTAATAAATAATGTTTATAGGCTCTATCTTCTGTCATTATTCCTGCTTTTCTTAAATCAGGGTATAGATCTAAATAAAATTGGTAATCAAAATTCTCCATATAATATTATTTTCATAATTAAATAATATTAAATAATTTAATTTTTAATAAATTTTTTTGCTAATTTGTCAATCTCATTATTTGAATAAAAAATAGTTATAAGTAAACAATCTAAATATGATTGAAATTCTTTTTTTGAATATTTTATATTTTCTTTTATTGTTTGATAAAACTCATTAACCCTTTTATTCTCGTGTTTTAATGTAAATTTGTAAGGTAAATTATTATTTATAATTTCGTTCCAATTTTTAATATCTTCAAACTTTAAAACTAATAAACAAACATTATTCATATCATTAAAATAATAATTTAAGTCTTTGTCAAAACTTGATAATAAGTCTATATTGAAATGTTTAAAAAACATTTCATATGAATAGGGTAATTTATTTATTGTATTATTAATATAATTTTTTATTATCTGAACTGTATCATTCACATTATTATCAGATCTGTATTTTTTAATTTGACATAGCTCACAGTAGCCGTCCTCATCTCTCTCTTTACTTATATGTTGGAACACGCTTGATATTCCTACATCAAAAGGGTTTCTTATACATTCAATTATTATAGGTTTAAAATTATATTTATTTCCAATATAAATTATTAAATCATATAAATCATAATTATTACTACTTAATAAATCAGTTTCATATTGTGTTTCAAAATATGATAAACTATGCCAGTGTGCTACATTTACATCAATAAAACCATCCTTAATACTAGTTGATCCAGTTTTTCCGTTACCAATATAATATATTTTTGGTATAAATTCACATATTTTTTTTGAATTTACATTTACACATATCTCTACTCTTTTAAAATAAATTAAATCTATTAATTTATCTAATATTTTTGTTTTTTTATCTTTTTTCATTATAATACTTACATATAAATAAAAATATTAAAAAATTATCACTTACATATTATGATAAATGTAAGTAAAATATCTATATATTATAAATAAAATATCTGTAAAAAAAATATTATCATTTTATCTTATAATGAATAAGCAGATGAATTTTGAACAAAAATGCCTTCAATACCCTAGTATTACTCTTAACAAAAAACAAGCTTGTGATTTTGAATTATTAGTAAACGGAGGATTTGCCCCATTAAAAGGATTTATGGATGAACGTGATTATACTTCTGTAGTAAATCATATGAGATTATTTGATAAAAAATTATGGTCTATGCCTATTACTTTATGTATTAATGAAGCTCAAAAAACAGAATTACAACATAGTAATTTTGTTGTTCTAAAACACGAAACAGGATTACCCCTAGGAATCATGGATATTAGTGATGATAAAGCTATTTATAGATCTGATGTTTCGGAAGAGTCGGTGAATGTATATGGTGCAAATGATAGAAATCATCCTTACGTTAAAATTTTATATCAATACCAAGAGGATGGATTTATTTATAATATTGGAGGTCCTATTGTGGATTTTAAATTACCTCCTCATTATGATTTTAAACAACATAGATTCACACCTGCCCAAACCAAACAATATTTCAAAGAAAAGGGCTGGACAAAGATTGTTGGTTTCCAAACGAGAAATCCCATGCATCGTTCTCATTACGAATTAACAAAATATGCAATGAAAATGGGTGGTGAAGATTGTAAATTATTACTTCACCCTGTCGTTGGAATTACGCAAGATTGTGATATTGATTATTCCACCAGAGTCAAATGTTATTCTGCCTTGATGGATTCTTATGAAAAAGATACTGCTCTGTTAAGTTTACTTCCTCTTTCTATGAGAATGGCTGGACCAAGAGAAGCAGTATGGCACGCTCAAATTAGAAAGAATTATGGATGTACCCATTTTGTCGTCGGTCGTGATCATGCAGGACCTTCTTACAAAAGAGAGGATGGTTCAGATTTTTATGGACCCTATGATGCCCAAGATTTATTAATGGAACATGCAAAAGAAATCGATATTCAAGTCATTACTTCTAAATTAATTGTCTATGCACTTCCTAAAAATGAAAAGAACGAAATGAAAGGAAAATATTTAGCAATAGATGACGTAGATAAAGAGACATATGAAATAAAAAATATTTCAGGAACACAACAAAGAGAAATGTTATCCAAAGGTGAACCTATTCCACAATGGTTTACATTCCCAAAAGTAAGCAAAATATTAAAAGATACATTTAAGGGAACCAAACAAAAAGGATTTTGTCTTTATTTTGTAGGATTATCAGGTTGTGGTAAATCCACGATTGGTAATTTTATGATTGCCAAATTACAAGAATTAACCAATAGAACGATTACTTACTTGGATGGAGATATTGTTCGTTTACATTTATCCCAAGGTTTAGGATTTAGTCCTGCTGACAGAAGTATTAATATTAGAAGAATTGGATTTGTCGCGGGCGAAGCTGTTAAACATGGTGGAGTTGTTATTGCAGCCAATATTGCTCCTTTTGAAAATGATAGAAAAGTAAATCGTGATGTAGTTAGTGCAAATGGTGAATATATTGAAGTTTATGTAAACAGTTCTATCGAAACGTGTGAAGAGAGAGATGTGAAAGGATTGTATAAGTTAGCTAGAAAAGGTATTGTTAAAGAATTTACTGGTATTAGTTCTCCCTTTGAAGTTCCTAAGGATTGTGAATTAGAATTAGATGGTTCATTGCCAATTGAACAAAATGTAAATAAAATCATAAAATACCTTAGAGATAAGGAGTTGATTTAAGTAAAAAAATTTTCATTATATAATTTCATGTATAATTATATAATGTTTTATCAAGAAATAGATTTTGTAGAGGGATTTATTTGCCTCATAAAAGAATGTAATGAAATTGTTTTAAATATTTATAATACTGATTTTGAAGTAGATTATAAAGAAGATGAATCACCGTTAACTATTGCTGACAAATTATGTAATGAACATATTTGTTCTTATCTTGAAAAATTAAATCAACGATTAATGGAGAATTGTTTAGTAGAAAAAGATGATATTCTTATCATCAGTGAAGAAAACAAGAATTTAGATTATGAATTTAGAAAAAATAAAAAATGGTGCTGGTTGGTTGATCCAATAGATGGAACCAAGGAATTTGTGAAAAAAAATGGGGAATTTACCGTTAATATTGGGTTGGCTGAAGATGGTATTCCAGTATTTGGTATTGTTAGTATTCCTGTAACTGGTGAAATTTATTATGGTGTTGAAGGTTTAGGAAGTTTTAAAATAGATCCTAATAATGTAATTGCAATTGATGACAATGTTATAGCTGAATTAAAAATAAATGCAGATAAAAATTTCAATGATAAAAATGTAAGAATTGTAGCTTCTTCGTCTCATTTGAATAAAGAAACTCAAGATTTTATAGATAAATTTGACGAACCAATTATTATTAGTACTGGAAGTAGTATCAAATTATTATTTATTGCAGAAGGCAAAGCCGATATTTATCCTAGAATTGCTCCCACGAGTGAATGGGATACATGTGCTGCCCATGCAATTGTAAATTGTGCTGGAGGATTCGTATTGAATTGCGATACTTTAACTGAACTGACTTACAATAAAGAAAATTTATTGAATCCCAATTTTATTGTACTATAATATATATTATATGCTTAAGAGATTTTTACTATGTAAAATTAAGACTGGATATAGGGGGTAATCATCTTCAATTATCATGTAAATATGGATAAGTTCCTATTTTTATAGCCCATCCCTTATAATCATCATTTTTCAGTATTAAATCATCTGGAAATAAATTTATATTACTTAAAACATCTTTTAATGTATTTTTATTTTCTATGTAATCAAAAAACGATTTATATGATAATTTATTTGTTTCATCATTTTGATCTATTGTTTTATTACATGAATTAATTATTATAAATTTATTATTATAATTCCAACAATTTTGTTCTATATTCTTATTATCGTATATTAGTGCTATGTTAAATTTTAAATTTGGGAATCTTTTTTGAATAGAAATCATAAATTTATCTATGAGATTTATTTCATCATCATCCACGACTGTTCGAACAAATAAAATTTCTTCTGTAGAATTCTCCAATAAATTTATAAATCTTTTAATTCTTTCATTAAATTTATCTATAACATTTTTATCCATTAAATCGTGATGAGTAAACGCAAAATATTTTCCTCTATGTAAATATCTATTTCCATCTTCATCAGCTTCATGATGATCAGTTCCAACAAATATATTTTCTCTCTTAATTATTTTAGGAAAATAATTATTAAAATCATTATTAATACAATCTATTATACCCTCAAATTTACTTATAATATTATCAAATGGTAATGCAATATTTCTCATATTATATTTTATCATAATTTGATTTATATGACATCTATGACCTAATGATATTAGTTTCATTTTAGTATATAATAACATTTATTTTATTAGAAATAATATTATTTACATTATATGTTGTATAAAATATTGTTTTTTAATCAAAACAAATATTTTTAAATGTTGTATCATAAATGAGATTATTATTTATTGCATTTATGGTTAATAAAATCATGCTAAAAAATATTATCAACGCTACCATAAATATTATGGGAGATTGTTTCTTGTAAACAGCCAAAATATAATCTGATGCATAAATGCCACCAATTGAACCAATTGCACTACATATTGCGAAAACGGATCCATATACTAACGGCAATTCTCCTGAGACCAAATAATTTAAACAAGAAATTATACATGAACATAATGTGCTTATTGAACTTGTTCCAACAACTACCTCTGGCATCATTCCTACTTGTATCATGATGGGAGTGGTTAACATTCCACCACCAATACCTATATAGGTAGATACAAATCCTGTGAAAGAACCAATCAATATAAAATTTTTAACCACCTCCTTATTCCATACGATATCTCCTTCTATAAAAATATAATGATTGTCTTTTTTCTTTTCATAATCCGTCATAATATATGTTATTGTATAATATCCTAATATTCCAGTTACGATAAATTGACCGGTTGCATGTATCCAGTATAAATATTCGCATACATTAAAATAGGGACGTGTAAAACTAAATATAGATATAATTCCAATATTAGAAAACATGATAAATGTATTGAAATATTTATCTTTTTGTGTGTCACCATAAGGTTCTATTTTTTCAATACAATTCTTTTCAATATCTGATGAGTCGGTATTTGTTTCTGTTTCTAGTTCTGGCTTTGTTGATATAACCATCTCAATATTATCCATAATATATAATGTCTGATATTCTTCCTCGCTTTCTTTTATAAATTCTATGGTTTTGATATCATTTCCTATTTCAAGTTTCCTGCTTTTTAATTCTTCTAATTTGAAATATTCTCCTATCCCATCAATTACAATAAGTGTATATTCATTATCATGATTATTTATATAATCCAATTCTTTTATATAGGTTGAAATTGCTTTACTAGTGGATTTATAAAAAGTAATACTGAGTATAAATAGTAAACATATTATTGTAAGTAAATTTGGAGAAAGATTAGAAAGAATAACACCAAAAAAGGAGGTGTTTGCATCAAATAGAGTGATAATCATTAATGGTGTAAAATAAATCAAATCTCGTTTCTCGTGTAATGGATGTTTTTTGTTATATAAAAAATAAATTCTTACTAATGTATCTCCTAATATGGTGAATATAGTAAGAGGAATAGAAGTTTCTAAATCGAATTTTCCAACAAGCATATACAAGGGAATTAATAGACCTCCTCCGCCAACACCTCCTATAGTTGTAATAATAGATATAATAGCTACAATAAACATCAATAGTATATCGGTTGTTGGATCCGTAATCAAAAATGTTTTCATTAATATTAAATAATAAAAATATTTTAAATTGTAATAATTTTAAATTATTAGAATTAAACAAATAATAAATATAATAAATACAAATGTTCCTCTAGTTCCATATTGTGATTTCATATATAAAATATTAAAACAAAAACAATAACTACAATATTTATATTAATTTGTTCCATTATGAATTTTCATCTTCTCTGTTAAAAATAATCTTCCCTCGTGGAATAAGGTAAGGGATACAATAGCTTTCGCCATTCCTAGACCTTGACCTCTGAAAATACCTTTCATTCCAAATTGAGTCATATCTTTAGCAAGTTCTTTACATGCTTCGGTTACTCCAATTCTTTTTCCTTGAATGGAATTGGTTTGCATAATTACTTCTAATCGTGATAAAGGATTTGTTGCAACTACATAAATTGGACTTACAATAGATGAAGCAATTAAATTGGTCGCCGATTGTCCTAAACTAGATTTATCACCTAATTCAGTTTGAATGTATTTTTGTAATTGTGGTTGACCTACTAATCCTAAGATTGCACTGATAAAAGAATGACCCATTAAAGGAACTGTTCCACGAAAAAGCGGTTTAAAATTCTTTTGTCGAGCTTCTGTTATTATTTCCATTACGGGTTTTTCCTTTCCTGTAGTTCTTAAATTGGATCGTTGTTGTTTTTCAATCATGCGCACCGGATTAATAAAAGGGGCTGATAAAATGGAAGCGGTGGTTGCTGCTGCAAATCCTGGTTCTCCAGTATTTCCTGTAACCGCAGTATATCCTAAAAGGAAACCAAATTTAGGAACACGTTTTAATAATACTCCAATCATACGTGGAGTTAATCCTGATAAAGAAGCTGATACAGGATTTCTTTTAAAAACATCTTTGGCTTCTTTTACGGCTATTTCAGGGCTTACTATTTCCCCCTTGGCTGTTTTTGCATATTGTTGGACTAATTGACGATAAGCCGTTACTGGATTATCGCCTACAGTTTGAATAGCTGAACCACCCAAATAACACATAAAATTTTGAAACGGTGAGACACCATTTTTTTGGACTTCAAAATAGTTCATATATATATATATATAAATAATAACAACAATAAAAACAAATAATTTTTTATTGTTTAATTTAAATAGTATTTATTATTATCATACAATTATGGATAATGTCGTTGTCATTATGGCTGGAGGCTTGGGGAAAAGAATGAAATCTGAATTACCCAAAGTTCTTCATAAAGTGCTTGATAAACCTATGTTGGTTCATGTAGTGGAAAGAGCTAAGGAAATGAATCCTATTAAGATTTATATTGTGGTAGGAAAATTTTTACATGTTATCAAAGATGTTTTATATCATTATGACATGTTGGATCATGTTGAATTTGTTATTCAGTTTGAAGCATTAGGAACAGGACACGCAATTCAATGTTGTACGCCTTATTTGTATCAACATGAAGATAGTAATACACTTATCTTGTCTGGTGATGTGCCATTAATCAAAACAGATACACTTAAAAATATGCTAAAAAAATTGGAATATGGGCGAATTATGACAACTATGCTTGAAGATCCAACAGGATATGGGCGTATTATTGAAAAAGAGGGAGTGTTTGAAAAAATAGTGGAAGAAAAGGATTGTGGAGAGGAAGAACGAAAATGTCAAAAAACGAATGCAGGAATTTATGCATTTGATACCATTACTTTATGTAAATATTTACCTCTTTTGAACAATGATAACGCCCAAAAAGAATATTATTTAACGGATATTGTAGAAATTATCAAAACAAAAGAGAATGTAGAAATAGAATTATATGATATGTCTGTAGAAAAGCAAATAGAATTAACAGGAATCAACACCAAAGAACAATTGGAAGAATTGAATGAAGAATTGCGTAAAATGAAGAATGAAGAATGAATGAAAAATTCAGTAAATACAAAAATAAGAATAATAATTATATGAAAAAACCTACAATTATTATTACAGGAGGAGCAGGATTTATTGGTTCTCATACTTGTGTTGAATTAATGGATTCTTACCATTTAGTAGTCGTTGACAATCTTTGTAATTCAAATAAAAATGTAATCGATAAAATCAAAGAAATTACCCAGAGAGATAATATTACCTTTTACAAAGAAGATTTACTGGATACATTAGTTGTAAAGGAAATTTTCAGAAAGCATGAACCTGTTGCCGTCATTCATTTTGCAGGATTAAAAGCTGTAGAAGAATCTGTGAAGAAACCTTGCTATTATTATCAAAACAATCTAATTAGCACATTAAATTTATTAGAAGCAATGGACAAATATAAGTGTTATAATTTGATTTTTTCCTCCTCCGCAACTGTGTATGGAACTCAAAAATCCCCTTTAAAAGAAGATTTTACTATTGGTCAAAATATTACCAATCCTTATGGGCAAACAAAATTTATGATCGAACAAATATTAAAAGATATGTGTGTTTCCAATAATAAATGGAATATAATCTCATTACGCTATTTCAATCCTGTTGGTGCACATAAATCAGGGTTAATTGGTGAAAATCCTAACGATATTCCTAATAATTTAATGCCTTATATCTTAAAAGTAGGAATAAACAATAATACCCTGTATGATTTAGGCTCTCAATTTGATAGGCTTAAAATATTTGGTAATGATTACAATACTCCAGATGGAACTGGACAAAGGGATTTTATTCATGTAGTAGATTTAGCAAAAGGACATGTATCTGCTTTACAAAAGATACATGAATTAAATGGATATCATGTTTTCAATCTGGGAACAGGAAATCCTACAAGTGTGTTAGAATTGGTAAATACATTTGAATCGGTAAATGATGTGAAAATTCATTTTGAATATACGGATCGCAGAGAAGGCGATGTAGATATTTGTTTTTGTGATCCGGAATACACATATAGTGTATTAAATTGGAAAACCGAATTGAATATAGAAGATATGTGTAAAGATGCCTGGTATTTTCAAACACTCAATCCGAAAGGATTTTAATTTACTTTAATTACAGATAGTCCTGTTTTTGGCTATTTCCAAAATTATAGAATGATGGAAGCGAAAAACAGAAGTTCCATAAGTATACTTCATTATATACGTTGTAGTTAGATTTTTGTATGTGAAAATTTTTGTATTATAAATAATGTTTTAATAAGTATATATATATCATGTCAAAAGTGTTTAAAATGGTTACCTCTAAAATTAATCAAATATCAACAACTCATAATATAAACAAAAATGTATCTACTATTCTACAAAAACCTAATAATATTATTCAAACAAATTTTCCTGTTAAAATAAAAGGGGAAATAAACATGTTTCAAGGATACAGAGTTCAACACAATAATATTTGTGGCCCCTATAAAGGTGGGTTACGATTTAATGAACAGGTAGATATTGATGAAGTTAGTGCACTCGCTACATGGATGACTTTAAAGTGTTCTCTTCAAGATTTGCCCTATGGCGGAGGAAAGGGTGGAATTGCAATAAATCCGACTGATTATAATGAAGAAGAAATGGAATTAATTTGTCGTGGATTTTCGAGAAGTATGTATAAATATATCGGTTCCAATGTTGATATTCCTGCACCAGATGTAGGAACAACTGCCCAAATGATGGATTGGATGACGGATGAATTTGATAAATTGAGTGTTGCAAATAGTAATTCCATTAATACAAAAGGAACTTTTACAGGAAAATCGGTTGAATATGGAGGATGTCAAGGACGAGACGAGGCAACTGGAACAGGAACAGCGATTTGTGTTAGAGAATGGGCAAAACAAAAAAATATAGATCTAAAAGATAAAACTTTTATTGTACAAGGATTCGGTAATGTAGGATCTTTTGCAGCTAAAAAATTAGAATCCTATGGAATGAAACTTATTGCGGTCGGAGATCACACTGGATATTTACATTGTAAAGATGGAATTAATGTTAATGATTTAGATAATTATGTAAAAAAACATAAATCATTAGAAAATTATCCTATTGGAGAAAAAATAGATGTCCAAGATTTTTTTCGTTTAGAAACCGAGGTATGTGTTCCCGCTGCTCTTGAAATGCAAGTAACAGAATCAGTCGCTAAAAATTTAAATTGTAAAATGATAGTGGAAGGCGCAAATGGACCTTTATCCGAGAAAGCAGATATTGTATGTCGTGAAAGAAATATAGATGTAATCCCAGATATTTTAGCAAATTCAGGAGGTGTTATAGTAAGTTATTATGAATGGTTACAAAACAAACAGGAGAATTATTGGGACAAATCAAAAGTATTATCCAAATTAGATCATAAAATGACGACATCATTTAACAATATTTATGAATTATCAATAAAAAACAACTGTACTATTAGAGATGCTTCTTATGGTTATGCCTTAAAAAGATTAGAAACTGTTTATATGAAAAGAGGAATACTTTAAATAACGACGAGAAGTATGTAGGACATTAGACTTATGACAGAAACATTAATAACGACAGTATAAATACATGCCCTCGATAAAAATAAGGATATATTATCGTTATTTATATCATCATTTGTCTCTTCTGATATAGACGATAACATTTTATTTTTATTTTTATTAGAATAATTAATATGATTAGGAGTAATTGATCTTGAATATAAAGTGGGGTTTTTTGTAAATTTTCCTGTCTCTAAATCAACAAACTGACCCCATAACGCGTTATATTGTTGTTCATAAACCATTTTTAATGATATATATAATGAATATTTTAATGTTTATATTTTTTACACAATAAAATCAATTTTTATTTATTGTGCAAAAAATATAAACACATACTCTTATTCCTTTTTAAAATGAAATTCGAAGAAGAAGTGCTATTATATAA
>Ga0206129_10004180_pt1 | contig 16111 bp, 11 predicted proteins | sample Helgoland_Spring_8_FD_148616 | JGI IMG/M metagenome (GOLD analysis project Ga0206129, IMG submission 148616) | Pelagic subsurface seawater microbial communities from Kabeltonne, Helgoland, North Sea - Helgoland_Spring_Bloom_20160502_2 | ecosystem: Environmental > Aquatic > Marine > Epipelagic ...
ATCAATTTACCTATATAAATCAATAGCTTATATCATGGAGAACTGGCTTTGTAGTATGGGAGTAGCATAGCTAGTAATTATAAAGTTCCAATTAAAAATGAGTCTTTAGAACCAATAGCAGGTTGACCGTAAATACTTTTGACGGTGCCTCACTAAAAGTACACATTCACGCCCTACTCCAGTCTCCGTTTCGTTAGATGTGTATGGATTTTTCATTCGACGAACGACCCTCCGTTCACGTCAATGTGTATGGAATTTTAGATCCGAGCACCCAGTGGCAATTTGAATCAATGTGTATGGAGTTTTCAATCCGTAGACCGCGCAACCGGTTTGCTTGATGTGTATGGATTTTTCAATCCGCGCACGTTATGGCCATTTGAATCGAAGTGCATAGATTTTCGAGCAGACTACTCCATCATCAAGTTCGTTGGATGTGTATGGAGTTTTCAATCGGTGGGCGAGTCCGCTGATCACGTCAATGTATATGGAGTTTTAGATCCGAGCACATAGCGGGAATTTGCATCGATGTATATGGATTTTTCGATCCGCGCGCGTGGTGATGACCGCAGTCGAAGTGTATAGATATTTCCAGCGTCCGCGTCAAACTTCAATCTGAAGAGTGCTTAAAGATCTGGGGGAATGCCAAACAGAGTCTTCTTGCGTGATCAAATAAATGTTGTGAACTTGAAGTATCGGAAATTAGACTTCATCGGACCAGGTGATTGTCAATTTCTGGTGCGAAAAAAGCTCACAACAGCATATGGAATCAATACTGCAAGAAGGTTTCAAACCACTTTATCTGTGATGGTCTGAGGGTAAGGTTGTGTGCTTTGAAAAGAGGGTCGCTGCTCCAGATTGGTTGAGTAGTTGGCCAACGAGGGATACAAGGGCTGCCAGTCAAAGTCCGTGAACCGTACTTTCAAATAACCAAGCGCAGCACCGACGGCGATGTCAGCCAAACCAAACTGGTCGCCCACAGCAAATTGACGTTTCTCTATCAACCTTGCCAACTCTCGAACCCCTCCCTCGATCTTGTGCACTTGGCGAGCCGTCCATTCTGCACTTGCGTGCTCACCCCGCATGCGTTCGAAAAACAGCAATACCACCGCATCGCATACGCCGTCTGCCAGCACTTCCAATTTTTTCGCAATCAGTCTTTCCAGCACTTCGCTTGATAAAAGTGGCCTTTCGGGATACATACATTCCAAATACTCAAGGATGAAGCGCGAGTCATAGATGCTGCTACCATCTTCAAGCATCAATACGGGCAGCTTGGCAAGCGGGTTGTGCTGCTCAGTCAAGGCCCCCTGATTCCATGGAACCTCAGTGATTAAGTCGAACGGAATATTTTTCTCTGCCAGAGCAACCCTCACTTTCCGTGCGTAGGGACTGGGTGTAGCGCTGATGAGTTTAAGCATACAAATATCCTTTATGCTTGATTTGAGAGCAATGATCAGAGGCATTACCATTTTTCAGACTGAAATCTGTCAGCAATGCCTGTTAGCTTTTCTGCATCATAAAATGATAACTGGCATTACCCAAACCTGTAGACACTTCTCATAGCTTATGGCGTTTTCAATCGGTGTCCAAATCCGCTGATCACCCCAGTATGCGTGGATTTTTCGAAGCGCGTACAAGAAGACTCTCGAGCTTTTTCCAGTGACCACCGTGCTCAATTGCAAGAACCCTGATCACGCCCATGTGTATAGATTTTTAGATCTGCGCGCGTGGTGACGACCGCAGTCGAAGTGTGTGAATATTTCCAGCGTCAGCGTCAAACTTCAATCTGAAGAGTGCTTAAAGATCTGGGGAATGCCAAACAGAAGAGAGCAACCAAAGAGCAAACAATCCAAAGCAGGCGACTACAACATCAAATTGAAACCGTTTAAACTTTCAAATCAATGAGCCAATCTCTCCTTTGAGAAATTAACCCATCTGTCTCAAACCATTTGAAGACGGACAACGCTCACCCAGCTTACTGGGGTTGGGTGGGTTTGACGGGTTTGCGTTTTTGATTGAGGGTTAGGCCTTTCACGCCCACGTACTTGGGCTAGTCGCACGGCTCAAGTGGCTGGTCGAGGATGCGGACTTGCGCCCATGACCAGAGTCCGTATGTTCACGCCTGAGGGCATTTTTGTGTTGCAATGAGGCCCTCATTCAACATGACGAGCCCGTGGTGCCATGGCTATGGGTTCTTACCTCAGAAAGGCCACCCATGACCACCCCTCAGTTTTTCACGGATCAATGCGTAGGCGGCCAAGGACGTCAAGGCGGTGGCCTGGCACGCGACATCATGTCGCCCTCAACGGGTGAGCGGTTAGCCACGGTTCATGACGCCAGCTTAAAAGACCTTGATGACGCAGTGTCTGCAGCAAAGGCGGCGCAACGCGCATGGTTCAAAGCGGGCCCTGGTGCGCGCGCGGATGCACTGCGAAAAATGGCGGTGCGCGTGCGCGAGCATGCCGAGGAGTTGGCCTTCATTGACGCCAACGATACGGGCAACCCTTTGGTGGGCATGCGATTCGATGCCAATTTAGCCGCCGCATTAGTGGACTATTTCGCAGGCATCGCGACAGAGGCGAAAGGCGAGACCATCCCGCAAAAGGATGGTCGCTTGACTTACGTGGTGCGCGAGCCTGTAGGCGTGGTGGCACGTTTGGTGGCGTTCAACCACCCGCTCCTGTTTGTATGCATCAAGTTTGCCGCGCCGTTGGCGGCAGGCAATGCGGTGATTATCAAGCCCTCAGAGGAAACGCCGCTGGCGGCTTTGCGTGTGGCCCAGTTGTGTGCAGACCTTTTCCCGCCGGGCATCATTTCTGTGCTCACAGGTGGCGCCTCCTTGGGTGAGGCGATCTGTCAGCATCCCGGGATTGCCGCAGTGGGGTTGATCGGCAGCGTCGGTACAGGCAAAGCCGTGATGAAGGGGGCTAGCGACAGCATCAAACAAGTGCAATTGGAGTTAGGGGGCAAAAACGCGTTGGTGATGTGTCCTGATGCGGACGTAGATGCCGCGGTCGCTGGTGCGGTCAAAGGAATGAATTTTGGCTGGACGGCAGGGCAATCGTGTGGCTCGACGAGTCGTGTGTTGGTGCATGAGAGTCTCTACACAGAGGTGGTGGAAAAGTTGCGTTCAGCCTTTGACGCCATCGAGTTGGGTGACCCATTGCGCGAGGATACGCAAATGGGGTGTTTGTCTAGTCGTGGTCAATATGAAAAAGTGTTGGGCTTCATCAGCAGGGCTGAGAAAGGTGGTGCGCACATCCCCACGCGACGAGATGTAAAAGCCCCAAATGGAAAAGGGTTTTATGTGCGTCCAACCTTGGTCACCAATTTGACGGCGACGTCGGAAATTGCAATGGAAGAAGTATTTGGCCCCGTGTTGTCGGTTCTCTCTTGGACGACAGAGGAGCAAATGCTGTCGTTGGTTAATGGCTTAGATGTTGGCTTAACGGCCTCTATATGGACCCGAAGCTTGGATGCGGCCCTGCGTTTGACGGATCAAATTGAGGCTGGTTACTTGTGGGTGAATGATGCCAGCGACCACTACCTGGGTGCGCCCTTTGGCGGCGTGAAGCAATCAGGCTTGGGCCGCGAAGAGTGTCTAGATGAGCTTTTGGCATACACGGAAAAGAAAACTGTTACACTAAATTCGCAATAATTAGATTGCTAATTTTATAAAATGGGAGACAAAAAATGAAAGCAATTGCAGCAGCCTTGGCACTCTCCGCTGGCTTGGTCGGCGGTTTGGCTCAAGCAGAGCCGTTGAACCTTACGTTATCGGGTGGCAACCCGGGCGGTTTATGGTCTTTGCTCGGGGCGGGTATTGATCGCGCAGCCAAAGCCACCGACCCCGATTCGGTGGTGACGTATCAAGCCACTGGTGGTGGGTTTGCCAACATCGCGCTATTGGGTGGCAAGCGTACCGACCTAGGGTTGGTGCATGACGCAGAGGTGCAACTCGCGCTAAACGGTGCCGCCCCCTTCAAAGCACCAGTGAAGAACATGCAGGCGATTGGCTACATGTACAACTGGGCCCCCATGCACTTCTTCTTGAAGAAAGACGTGGCCGAGAAGTACAAAATCGAGAGTCTAGATGATATTGCGAAGTCCAAAGCGGACATCACCATTGGTATCAACCGCTCTGGCAACATCACCAGCAACGTTGCCGTGTTCATGTTGAAAGAGGCTGGCTTGACCGAAGATACGCTCAAGTCGAATGGCGGCAGTTTCGTGCGTGCAGGGGCCAAAGAACAAACGGGCTTGATGAAAGACAACCGCATTCAGTTGGCGACCAACGGCATCTTTGTTAAGCACAGCTCTTTCCGAGCCATAGACAAAGAGAACGATGTTATTTTGTTGAAGATCCCTCAGCGTGTGATTGAGGCCACGAACAAGGCCTTTGGTACCTCGCCATTCACCATTCCAGGGGGCAGCTACTCCAAAGTGCCCAATGACGTGAACTCAATTGCTCTGGGAGCGATGCTGGTTACTCATGACCAGTTGTCCGAGTCAGCAGCCTACAACTTGGCCAAATCTTTGGCCGGCCACGTCGACGAGGTGCGTAATGTGCACGGTGCCATGAAGGCTTTGAACACCAAGTTGATGACTAGCCAGAAAGTGCTCCCCTTCCACCCAGGTGCCGCCAAGGCCTACAAGGAAGCTGGGTTGCTCTAAAGCCTGACTAACCGTTACCAACAGACCTGCAAGCGCATGCGTGAACTTGCAGGTCTGATTGTTTGAACCATTCTCAAGCGCTCAAGTGTCACACTCCTTACTCACGACAGGTCGCCGTCGCCGCTTTGACGGCCGAGCGAAAACCTTATTCACCTTGTGTTGTGCAGCATTTGCCTGCTGGGTGATTTACATCAATTTGTTTGTGATATCCGATCCTCTGGTTCAGGGGATATTGTTTGTGTCAGCTTCTTACACCTTAATGTTTTTGGGCATAGGGCCTACGCCAACGTCCGGTGACAAACCATTGGTTGTCGACTGGTTGATGTCCACTTTGAGCTTCGTCTCAGGCGTGTATTTTTTTATTCACGCGCAGGAAATTCAAGACCGGATATCTTTGCTGCATCCATTCAGTGATGCTCAGTTTTTCTTTGGCTCCGCTCTGTTGGCTTTGACCTTGGAGGCCACGCGACGGACCACTGGTTTGGGTCTCACGGCTGTGGTGGCTGGTTTTTTGCTTTACAACCTTTTTGGTTATCTATTGCCACCGCCTTTCGGCCATGGCGTATCGTCATACAGCTATGTGCTGGATGTGTTGGTGTTCACCATGGACGGCTTGTTTGGCGTGCCGATCGAGGTGGTTGCCAGTTATGTGTTTTTGTTTGTGCTGTTTGGCACGTTACTGGCCAAAGCGGGGGGAGGCGACTTCTTCTTTAATTTGGCGGCAGCCCTGACGGGCAAAACAGCGGGTGGTCCCGCTAAAGTGGCGATCATCTCCTCAGGTCTATACGGCACCATGTCCGGCAGTCCCACTTCGGATGTGGTGGCCACGGGGTCCATCACCATTCCCATCATGCGCAAGCTGGGCTATCGGCGACGGTTCGCTGGCGCTGTGGAGGTGGCTGCGTCGACTGGCGGTAGCGCTATGCCGCCCATTATGGGTTCGGCGGCATTCATCATGGCCGAATACACCGAAACGCCTTATCGCGATATCGTGTTGGCAGCCATTATCCCTGCCTTGCTCTACTACTTCGGTGTGTTTATGCAAGTGCACTTGCGTTCGGTGCGCTTTAATCTGAGACCTTATGAGGAGACCGTGCCCGCTTTAGCCGAGACCATCAAGCAAGGCTGGCCATACTTGGTGCCGATTGTGGCCATCATTACCATTTTGTTGGCTGGTTACTCACCAACTTACACCGCGGGCGTGGGCACTTTGGCTGTGATTATGGGTACCGCCTTAACCAAGCGCACACGTATGTCCCTATGGGATATTGTGGAAGGCTTGGCGGAGACCACCACTCGCGTGCTGCCTGTCGCAGGTGCTTGTGCCGCTGCAGGCTTGGTCATCGGTGGCATCACAATGACAGGCTTGGGCATGAAGGCCGCGGGGTTAATTCTGACGGTGGCGTCAGGTGTTGATGCGTTCACCTTGGTCATTGCTGCCTTGGTCACCATTATTTTGGGGTTGGGTATGCCAACGCCTTCTGCTTACATTTTGGCGGCGGTTTTGGTAGGGCCCGCGCTAGCCAAGGTCGGCTTTCCTTTGTTGGAAGGCCATATGTTTTTGATTTATTTTGCGATCCTGTCCGCACTGACACCACCTGTGGCGGTGGCTGCCTTGGCAGCCGCTGCCATCGCTGAAGAGGACCCTATTGCCATCGCTTTGGATGCCATGCGCTTGGCTGCCGTGGGCTTCGTTATTCCGTTTGCCTTCTTGTGGAACCCCGCGATTTTGGGTCAGGGCGATGCCTTGTCGATTGCCATGGCCTGTGCGGGGGGCGTGATTGCTGTGCTGGGGATGGCGGTAGTTCTTGAGTGGCCGAAATCTCCAGGTGCGCCTGGTTTGTTGTGGCCCACCCGCGTATTGATTTTGGTAAGTGCGGTCGCGGCGTTATCACCGACCAAGCCCATGGCTCTGTTGGGCATGGTCGTGTGCTTGGCTGTTTTGCTGCTGGTGCGCAAGGCCTCCAAAGACGGCATTGCACCGTGAGTGCCCAGATGAGCACCCGCATCTCCTCCGAAGTGCCTTTGCGTGACGATCACAGCGGGCTTTGGGGCAGTGATGTGATTGCCGACATGTTAAGAGCGCTAGACGTTCAATATGTGGCGCTCAATCCGGGCTCTAGCTTTCGAGGCTTGCACGATAGCTTGGTCAACCACTTGCACAACCAGAGCCCGCAAATGTTGCTGTGCTTGCACGAAGAGCATGCCGTCGCCATCGCTCATGGCTGGGCCAAAGTTACGCGCAAGCCCATGGCGGTCGTGTTGCATGCCAACGTAGGCTTGATGCATGCAGCCATGGCCATTTATAACGCGTGGTGCGACCGGGTGCCTATATTGATTTTGGGCGCGACAGGACCGGTCGATGCGGCATTGCGCCGCCCTTGGATAGACTCATTGCACACCGCCAAAGATCAGGCCGCAATGGTTAGGCCCTACGTCAAATGGGATGACCAACCCGCCAGTCTAGAGGCGTCGATCGCCGCGCTGTTGGAGGGCAAACTGATTTGTGAGACTACACCGCAAGGTCCAACGTATGTTTGTTTGGATGTGCGTGTGCAAGAGGAATCGCTAAAGGAGGCGCCCGCACTACCTGAGGTTTCGCGTTACGCTACCCCCGCGGTGCCCGTGCCCAACGACCAAGACTTACAAGCATTGGCGTCGTTATTGGATGATGCTCAGCGTCCTGTGGTGTTGCTGGGTCGCGTGTCGCATGATGAAGCTGATTGGCAAGCTCGCGTGGCTGTTGCTGAGCATTGGCAAGCGCAAGTCCTCACGGATATAAAGACAGGATCGACATTTCCCACCAACCACAGCTTGCATGTCGGACCCGCCAGTTTCTTTTTGTCAACGCCTCAAGAGGAGGCTGTACGCCAAGCAGATTTGATCGTCTGTTTGGACTGGGTGGACGCGGGGGCGAGTGTGAGCAAGCTCAACACCGTGGCCAAGGTGGTGAATGTGACTATGGATCACCAACTCAAGAATGGTTGGAGTTACGACCAAGGCCAGCCCTTGTTTGCTGATTTACGTATTGCCAGTACGCCAGACGCGTGTTTACGCGCGTTGGCACAGCGCGTGGGTTTGCCCATGTCCGCGCTACCCAGCGGACGGACGTCCTTTAGCCGCGTGGGTTTAAACCCAGCGCAGCAGACGATCGATATGTCTCAGCTGGCTGCGGGTTTGCACCAGGGCCTGGCGGACGAGCGCGTGACCCTTGTCCGCTTACCTTTGGGCTGGGACGCCTCGCATTGGCATTTCACCCACCCTTTAGACTATTTGGGCTATGACGGCGGCGCGGGCATTGGTTCAGGGCCCGGCATGTTGGTCGGTGCCGCCCTCGCTTTGCGCGATCGCGGTCGCCTGCCCGTAGCCATCCTGGGTGATGGTGACACCATGATGGGAATTTCGGCGTTGTGGACGGCCGCGCACTACCGCATTCCCATGTTGTTGATTGTTTGTAATAACCGTTCGTATTTCAACGACGAAGTACATCAAGAAAAAGTGGCTGTACAACGGGGTCGCCCAGTAGCAAACAAGGCCATTGGGCAGGCCATGACCGATCCAGATATTAACTTTGCGCAGTTAGCTGAAGCCCAAGGCCTAACGAGTTTCGGGCCCATCACGCGCTCGCAAGACCTTGTGGCCGCTATTTCACGAGGCATTTGCGCGGCGAAGGAAGGCGCCAGCGTGGTGATAGACGTTCGGATTGTTGCCTCGTATGCCCAAGCCATGAGCTCGGGTATGACCGAGAGCACGCATCAAAGCGAATAACTCTCGTTCGTGGCGGGGTGAAACAGCTCCTGCACATCGAGCAAGCGCGGGCTCAAGCCTTGCGCTTGGTGATTCTTAAGGAAGTACGCCAGCGTCTTGACGTTGGGCGTCACGCCGTATGACCACAGGTCTTTAGACATGTCTTTCGTCAAGGCCAATACATCTTCTACGAATGGCATGGAAACCTTGGTGGCTGACGTGTCGGCCAAGGCCTCTTGGGCCATGTTTTTGGCCTGAGTGAAGGCCTTGAGTAACGCGCCAGGCAACCATGGATGTTGCTCCGCCAAGCGTCGTCGCACCCCTAATACATGCATGATGGGAAACATATCTGTCTCGGCATGCCATTGGCGGGCGGCTGCGAAACCGTCTTGCCACAGACGTCGTACTTGGGGGTGACCCTCGTGGTAACAGCGCGGCCAGCGCGGGCCAATAAACCCATCGATCTCTCCGTCCGCCAGCATTTGGTTGAGCGTTGCGCTCTCAGGGGCGTTCTCAATTTGGACGTTTTCTGGCAAGGTTAATTTTATTTTTTCAGGACGACCAGGCTTGTCCATTCCACCGCGAATCCAATGGATTTGGTGGGGTTGCACGCCGGCATCAGACAAAATGGAGCGCACCCAGACGTTAGCGGTTAATTGGTATTCGGCTATGCCAATACGGCGGCCAATCAGATCTTGAGGGCCGTTGATGCCACGATCTGCGCGCACGTAAACCGATGAATGTCTAAAAGCGCGGCTCAGAAAAACAGGAATGCCGATGTAGGGCGGGTTGTCACGAGTTAGTGAAACGCAGTAAGAACTTAGCGACAGCTCAGACACATCGCAGGTTTCGTGGCGGAACGCATTGAAAAACATCTCTTCCGGCGATTGCAAAAAAGTGATGGGCTGTACGCCGTCGATTTGCACGCGACCGTCGTGAATCGGGCGTGTACGGTCGTAATCACCCATGGCTATGGAGAGTTGAAGTTTATTCATGGTTCAGTTCGTTTGGTGTTGAAGCGAAATGGTCGTCCCTTGGTGGGCACTAACCCGCAATGCATGACAAATTTCCAAAGAGGCGCGCCCCCAGCGTCCGTCCTGTAAGGCCCTTTCGCCGTGGCGAATGGCGTTATAAAAGGTGTCGAAGACCTCGGCTCGCGTTGTTCGGAATGGTGCAGCTTGAAATCGACGCGCTTCGCTTTGATTGATTTCAACCCCATGGGGGCTCAAGCGCAAATCGCCGTGTTCGCCAAACACCATCACTTGGCCGAAGTGTTCGTGGGTTTGCGCTTGGGGACAAGCAGCCAGCGAGGTAAACCCACGCGATGTCTTATGAGCCAACTCATCGTTGACGGCGCGCAGACCGCCTCGGGCATCTTTATGCTGGCCGTCTTTGAGCGTGCCCAGCTCAGAGATGTTGTCCATCAAGCGGTCGCCATCAAAATGCGCGTATCCGGAGTAGGTCAAGCTGGCAAACGCACCACTGGTGAAATCCACCAACATGCTGTAGGCGCCTTCTGTTGGACGCGCGGGGTCCCAGGCACCGCCCGTGCGCGCAGTGACTTGGGTTGCGCTGGAGGAGGCCAAGCGGCGCACCAGATCAATCTGGTGCACGGCTTGACTGAACACCACGCCACCGCCTTGGTCAGTATCTAGCTCCGCCGCTGTGCGCGGGCGATACAGAAAGTCCGTAGCGTAAAGGGCATGGATCATACGCACTCGGCCAATAACTTGGGCTTCGATTAAGGCACAGGCTAAAGCCACTGGGCCATCAAAGCTATGACTGGGGCCGACCACCAGTTGTACGCCTGCGGCGTCGGCTGCATCAATCAAGGCGGTGGCATCTTCCAGCGCTACAGTGATTGGTTTCTCTACCAAGACGTGCTTGCCGGCTGCAATGGCCGCCAAGGCATGTTCTTTGTGCAAGCCGTGCGGTGTCGAGACGTACACCGCCTCCACTTTGGGGTCGGCTAGCAATGCGCTGATGTCGGTATAAGCCGGCGCCTGAAATGTTTCGGAAAACGCCCCTCTGTGCGCTGCATGAGGCTCGGCCGCGGCCACCACGCGTATCCCTGCATGGGCGTGAAGCGCTGGCGCAGTCAAGCAAAAAGCTCGGCCCAAGCCAATCACGCCAAGTCCGATAGGCTTAGATGTCGAGGACAAGGCGTTCACCTTTTGCCCGAGAGACACAAGGCATCATGTGACTTGCTTTTTCATCCGCCATCAAAACTAGATCGCGGTGATCAACTTCGCCACTGCTATACGCACACTTGCAGGTGCCGCACGTGCCACTCTCGCAAGAGCTCACCACCCGCACACCATGATCGCGAAGAGCTTCCAATATGGTTTTGTCAGATGGAACCGTGATGGTTTGGTTAGAGCGTTTTAACTCAATGTGGAATGCATGGTCGTCGGGTCGCACAACCTCTACTGGTTTGAACTCCTCGAAGTGCACGCGGCCTTCAGGCCAATGCCCAGTCACGCCTTTGACTTCTTCCATCAAAGGCGCTGGACCGCAACAATAGATGTGTTCGGCAGTAGGCTCCATTAGCAAGTCCCAAAAGTCAAAGGCTTGGTCAGCATCCCCGTGGTCGAGGTGCAGTGTGAGCTGGTCACCGCACAGTTCCCGCAGGGCCTCTGCATAAGCGGCCATGCTCTCTTCGCGTGCGCAGTACACGACACGCACTGCGCGGCCTTGTTGCACCAAGCTTTGCGCCATCGCGTAGATAGGGGTCACGCCGATACCACCTGCAATCAACAACGCACCGTGTTTTGCTCCCAATACGAAGTCGCTGCTGGGGGCCTGCACTTGCAAGTCCGCTCCCACTAGGGCGCTGTCGTGCATGGAAGTCGAACCGCCACGCGACTGAGGCTCACGCTTAATGGCAAGCGTATAGGTGCTGAGTTGGTCGCCTGGGTGCACCAGAGAATATCTACGCATAGCGCCCGCTGGCGTCTCAATAGTGATGTGGGATCCAGCATCGGCTGCGGGCAAGGTTTTGCCAGCAGGGTCAGCCAGTATAAATTCTTCGATTTCAGAAGTGAGCGCTTGGCGGGCAACGACGCGAAGTTTCATAGGTGGGTCAGTGCGGGGCTATATTTATTTTGGTAAAAGCGCAAGGCGCAAAACAGAAAGGTTATACGTCTTTGGCGCTAGTTTAGCAAAACAAAATTCGCAATCTAATTTTATGACTAGAATAACCCTTCAGACAAAAAACGTATGGCCGTGCAGCGTGTCCCCGCGTGTAGAGTCTAGGCTGCAAAATTGAATCGGAGAGCCCATCATGTTGACCCCTCAAGAAAACGAATTGTTGACCCACGTCGTTCCAGGCACAGCGATGGGTGCCCTCATGCGTCAGCATTGGACCCCCGTTTGCTTATTGGAGGAAGTGGCTGAGCCAGACGGCACCCCCGTTTTGGTGGAAGCCCTGGGTGTTCGACTGGTCGCGTTTCGTGACACCGACGGCAGGGTGGGGTTGTTAGACGAGTTGTGTCCGCATCGCCGTGCGTCTCTGGTGATGGGGCGTAATGAAGACTCGGGTCTGCGCTGCCTGTACCACGGTTGGAAGTTCGATGTGAAGGGAAACACTATTGCCATGTCTTCGGAGCCGCCAGAGAGCGGCTTGTGTACCAAAGTCAAGCAGAAGGCCTATGAGACGGTGGAGTGCGGTGGTTTCTTGTGGGCTTGGCTCGGCGTAGGAGAGGCCCCTGAGTTCCGTCGTCCCGCGTTTGCCCCCCACGAAGATTTGCGAGTGTCCATCCTGAAAATCCGTATCCCGTGCAATTGGGCGCAAATTGTGGAGGGGCAAATTGATTCGGCGCACTCGTCCTCGTTGCACTCATCAGACATGGTGCCAGCCAAAGTGGATAGTGCTGCGGCCGATGACAAGGCGTGGTATCGCCCTTCTACGGACAAGTCGCCGCGTATGCAGAGCGCCAAAACCGACTATGGTTTTCAGTACGCAGCGATTAGACGGCCGGTTAAGAACGCCGCGACAGACAACTACGTGCGCGTCACGCAGTACATCGCCCCGTATACCGCGTTGATTCCACCCAACACCTCTTATAACGTGACATCCGTCATCGTCCCTGCCGACAACGAAAACTCTAACTTCTACTTTATTGCTTGGGGTGATCCCGAAAAGACGCCCGATACCAACGCGTGGCGCGCGTTCAACCACGCGTTACCAGGCAAGGACGTGGACCCCATTACGTGGGCCACCGTTGGAACGTTTGACAACCGGTTCCGTCAAGACCGCGAAAAAATGAAGGCTGGGAACTTCACAGGCATTGCGGGCATTCCCAACCAAGACATTTCCATGTGGGTGTCGATGGGAGCGGTTGTGAACCGAACCGACGACATATTGGGGGCCTCAGATCTTGCGATTGTCGAATTTCGTCGCGTTATGGTCGAGGCTGCCAAGACAGTTGCTGCGGGTGGTCCCGCTATTGGTTCAGACCCGGCGATACTACAAACGGCGATTGCCTCTTTTCAGGGGGTGGTGCCCAAAGAGGCTGACTGGCGTGAACTCTGGCACGTAAATGTGCTCGCGGATCATTAAAGTCATGTGGCGCAGACGTTGGTCTTCTGTCCGTGTGACAAATTAGAAAACGCTTAAGCGCTAAGTTTGTCTGAGAAAGTAAGGTAATGGGCGGTTCAAAAACGGTTCTTAAACACCGCTCTGCTTTAGAAGCACGGCCTTCGAAGGCCGCGGCTGCTCGCGGCGACATCAGCAACGCGTCATTACAGGAAGAGCGCCTAGCGCATATTGTGAGACGCGTGATGCGGGACTTCCAGGTCTCATTAGAGTTGGATTTGGTGGCACACGGGGTCAATTACGGCTTTTGGTTTTATTTGCGCGAACTCTGGCAAGAGGAGGGGTTATCGCAGCGAGAGTTGAGCCAACGCGTCGGCCTGAGCGGGCCGACTACGAACTCTGTGATCAAGCGCATGGTTCACGCAGGCTTGGTAGCGCTCAAGCCAATTGTTCCAGGAAAGCCCAGACAAGTTGTTTATCTCACCGAAAGCGGACGAGCCCTACGTAGCAAGCTGGAGCCGCTGGCCGAGGCCCTCAATGACAACGCCGTGGAGGGTTTATCGCCCGCTGAATTAGCGTCTCTGAGAGCGAGTTTGTTGGTGGTTCACGCCAACCTCCAAAGAATCTTGAATGCGCGCTCTACGCATATATGAAGACGCCACTCCTAAATGGGGCTGGGGTGGTCTGAGGTAATGTTTAGACGGGCTGTTGGCGACGCGCATGGCGGTGCCAACGGTTTGCATCACGCCCATAAGCGGCGGTAGTGGCCCTGAGGGTCGTGTGTCTTTGCTTGCTTGTCAGGGTCGAAGCGGCGACCGTGCTACCGGGAAACGCATGCATCACCACGTATTTCTGAAAGGCCACGTCTTGAAGGTACGCCAGATAGTTGGATTTGATACCACCGCGGGCACCCACCATCTCACTGACATCACCGGAGTACGACTTGGCCTTGACCTCAATGACTTCGAACACGTTTCCGCGCTTTACCAGTACATCCACGCGCACCAAGAAACCCTCGTACACGATGGCAGGCTCAAAGAGTGTGACGGTGTGTTGTTTGAGGCGCTCGGCGGTTTCGGCTATGGCGTCATCCACACCTTTGGCTGTGACCTCAACGCCATCGGGGTACATAAACTTAGCCAACTCCCCAACCTGAAACCCACCATCGGCGAGCATGGCTAAGAACGCATCCTCGTTGTTCGTATTGGCGTACTCAGGCTTACCGGTATAAAAGAGCTTGGTGGGGCACTCCACGGCTAGCTTAAAGCGTGATTTGGTCAGGTAGCGCTTGTTGGGTCTGTTAGACATGCTGAAACTCCGAGCTACTGCCCATTAGGCTCGATGTCCACAGCATAAGTTAAAGGTAACTTGCGCTCAACTTCTAAGCCTCCTCACCAGCAGCAACAAAACGGCCTCTAACTAACAGGTGATTTCACCTGACAGATAAATACTTGATGCGAATAACAGAAATCACCAAACCACCTACTCCAGACCAGGTACGAATCAAAGCGCTTAGCGCCAACAAGCAACGAGCGGCTGATGCTCTCAAAGCCGAGCGCGAGCGCCAAAAGCGAGCCAAAGGCTTGGAGATGCTACGTGGCACCTACCCCTAAGGCACATGGGAGCATTTCTGCATAGCCTGTCACCGGCTTTGATAGAGGTCCCTTGTTTGCACTTCAACCGCGCTTAGGTGTGCGGTTTTGACTCAAAACGCCACGATTCAAAAAACCGGGACTTGTACCCTTTCGCCTGTTCTTCCTCTTGCGCAATGCGCGCACGGTGCGCAGCAAGCTCTCTTACCTCATCTAAACTCTCGCGCTCCCAGCGTTTGAGCTCTTTCGGGTTCAATCGCCAATAAGGATTCCCAGTTGCTTGCTGCATGGCATATTCAATTCGCTCTTTACGATCCAACCCAAGACGTTGCCTGAAGAACACGGCGTCATGCACGCAAGCGATCGGCGGGCGCCCGAGCTCTACCGCCGTTGCACGCAGCACTGCCATGACTTTACTTTCCTCATGCTGGTAAAGAAATGCCACTACTTTTGAGCGGCTAGCACGCCCTGTTTTAGTCTGCAGGATAGGTCTTTTAAGTAGATCCGGACGTAACGCGCTAACCTGTCCCATCAGATAGCTGTCCAGTGTTTGCTGTTCCCGGATAAACGCGATCACCGATTGGTCCTGCAAGAACCTAGACCTTGTGTCCGGGTCTTTAATCACCTCGACCAACGCGGGATTCGTCCACTGCCCTGCCCCTGTTTGCCAGCCCTTGGTCGTTGCCCGTGCACCGAAGGCAATGGCAGTAAACGCCTGCTTTAAGATCTTGATCTGCAGCTCGTAGTTTGCAACGCTTGCATCCACGAAGACATAACGCCGCACCACGCCAAATAGATCTGTTTTGTCATCCAAGTACAGGTAGGACATGGGAAACGCCTTGTCCACTGTTTTGTTTATATCTTTGAGATAAAGATATAGCCTGGCCTCCCCCAGCTTCCAAGCAACCACGCTAGAGCGGATGTCATACTCCCAGCAGTTACCCAAGATTGCGCGGCGCAGCTCCTTGTTCACGTTTTGCACGCTCGTGCCCTCGTAATACATGCGACCAAAGTCACTGGGCTTCTTAGGCTGCAAGTAGCGGCCACCCAGCACCTGCGCAACCGCCAATATGGTCTGAGCCTGCGCACATGCATGCTCAATACGCACACGACTTTTCTTGTTGGCACTGGTCCTAAGCCAATAGATGTAGGCCATGAGGCTTTTGACGTCCACTGCCAGCTCGTCGTAGCGCGCTGCCAGCTCCTCGCCAGACCACTTGGGATCGAATGTTGGATAGCAATCGCGAAAGATCGCTAGATGAGCTGACTTATCACCCAAGATCGCAAGGTCAACGGCACGATCTGTTTGCGCTGCTGCTATGTCTTGACCAATTAACTCCCAGTCGTCTTTGATACAGACAAGCTCGCTCAAGCGGATAGAGCTCACCTGCCCAGTGAGGTTGGAACCCTTGGCAGCATGCTCGACAAGTGCAAGCCCGTTACGCTCCAGCCATTTGTGAACTCGCTCCTTGTCTGAGCCAATACTGCCTCCCAAATTCGCCAGCTTTGAAGTGGGTACCGAGTAAAGATCAAACCGGACCTGCATAGGATCCCGCCCCTG
>Ga0206129_10004184_pt1 | contig 16093 bp, 8 predicted proteins | sample Helgoland_Spring_8_FD_148616 | JGI IMG/M metagenome (GOLD analysis project Ga0206129, IMG submission 148616) | Pelagic subsurface seawater microbial communities from Kabeltonne, Helgoland, North Sea - Helgoland_Spring_Bloom_20160502_2 | ecosystem: Environmental > Aquatic > Marine > Epipelagic ...
TAAGATGGCTTGGTGGCTTTGCTGCCGCCTGGAAGGACGGCTTTCCGGTGGTCGATTGTGGCCTCAGGCGAGGATGGGTTTTACGATCTTGCCGTGGACGTCGGTGAGACGGAAGTGGCGGCCCTGGTATTTGAAGGTCAGGCGCTCGTGGTCGATGCCGAGGAGGTGGAGCAGGGTGGCGTGGAAATCGTGGACGTGAACGCCGCCGTCGACGACGTTGTAACTGTAGTCGTCGGTCTGGCCGTGGCTGGTGCCGGATTTTACGCCACCGCCGGCCATCCACATGGTGAAGCAGCGGGGGTGGTGGTCGCGGCCGAAGTTATTGGCGGTGAGTTTGCCTTGGCAGTAGTTGGTGCGGCCGAACTCGCCGCCCCAGATGACGAGGGTGTCATCGAGCAGGCCGCGGTTCTTGAGGTCGGTGACGAGGGCGGCGGAGGCTTGGTCGGTTTCCTTGCACTGGGTGCGGATGCCTTTCGGTAGCCCCGAGTGCTGATCCCAGCCGGGGTGATAGAGCTGGATGAAACGGGTGTCGCGCTCGGCGAGGCGGCGGGCGAGCAGGCAGTTTGCGGCGAAGGTGCCGGGCTTGCGCGCGTCCTCGCCGTAGAGTTCGAAGGTGCTCTCCGGTTCGTCGGAGAGATCGGTGACATCCGGGATGGAGCGCTGCATGTTAAAAGCCATCTCGTACTGGGCGATGCGCGTCTCAAGTGCCGGGTCGCTGGTTTGCTCCAACTGGTGCTCGTGAAGTCTGCGGAGGTGGTCGAGGACCTTGCGGCGGTCGGAAGAGTCGACCCCCTTGGGACTGTTGAGGTAGAGCACGGCGTCCTTGTCGGGGCGCAGGCGGACCCCATCGTGTTTGCCGGGGAGGAAGCCGCTGCCCCAGAAGCGCGAGACGAGGGGTTGGCCACCCTTGCCCTTGGTGGTCATGACGACGAAGGACGGCAGATCTTTGTTCAGGCTGCCCAGCCCATAATCGAGCCAAGCGCCGATGCTGGGGCGGCCGGGAAACTGGGAGCCGGACTGCATGAAGGTGACGCCGGGGCCGTGGTTGATGGCCTCGGTGTACATCGATTTTACGAAGCATAGATCGTCGGCGATCTTGGCAGTATGCGGAAGCAGATCGCTGACCCACGCACCGCTCTCGCCGTGCTGCTTGAACTCGAAGGGAGAGCCGACGAGTGGCAGGCTGGCCTGGTTGCCCGACATCCCGGTGAGGCGCTGGCCCTTGCGAATGGAATCGGGAAGTTGCTTGCCGTGATCCTTGATGAGTTGCGGTTTGTGATCAAAGAGATCGATCTGCGAGGGCGCTCCGGACTGGAATAGGTAGATGACGCGCTTAGCTTTTGGGACGGGGTCTCCGGCACCTGTAAAGGAGTGGCCTTTCTGCTCCGCAGCCTGGATGAGATCGGCAAGGGCAATGCCGCCAAGACCCATTCCAAAGGATCTGAGAAAGTTCCGGCGGTCGAGGCCGAGTGGAGAGTCGAATCCGGTGCAGTAGTTCATCGTTTTGTGACGGCTTCGTCGAAGTTCATGATGGCGTTGATGAGGACCGCGGTTGCGGCCTGCTGGTGGGCGGGGAGATCCTTGCGGGCCGGGGCGTCTCCTGTTTTGAGGAGAGCTGCGGCTTTGGCCGGTTCTTTCTCGAAGAGAGCCAGCTGTTCATCGTAGAGGGCACGCAGGATGGAGGATTCGGTGGGGTCGGGCTTTCTGCTGGTGAGAGCCCGGAAGGCCTCCTCGATAAGGGCATCGGGCGCGGCGGGATGTTTGGCGATGAGCTCGTCCGCCATGACCCGGGCGGCTTCGACAAACTGTGGTGCGTTGAGGAGGACGAAGGCTTGCAGCGGCGAGTTGGTGACCTCGCGATGGACGCGGCATACGTCTCGCTTGGAGGCGTTGAGCGTCATCATCATGGGGGCGGGAGAGGTGCGTTTCCACCAGGTGTAGAGACTGCGGCGGTAAAGCCCCTCGCCCTTGTCGGGCTTGGCGGGTTTGTAGGAAACTGCGACTTCGTAGGGTTTGACGGGAGGCCCGCCGAACTTGTTGACGAGGAGTCCGCTGGTAGCGAGGGCGTGGTCGCGGATCATTTCAGCAGACAGCCGGTTGGTCGTGCCCCGGGCGAGGTAGATGTTCTCGGGATCGATCTCGCGGATTTTTGGATCGGTGGGGCTGCTTTGCCGATATGTGGAGGAGAGGGTAATCTGCTTGATGAGGTGATGGAGATCCCAGCCATGATCGATGAAGTCGCGGGCGAGCCAGTCGAGGAGTTCGGGGTGGCTGGGTGGTTGCCCCTGGCTGCCGAAGTCTTCCGGGGTGCTGACCAAGCCTTTTCCGAAAAAGATTTGCCAGTAGCGGTTCACGGTGACGCGACCGGTCAGCGGATGCTTGGGGTCGATGAGCCAGTGGGCGAGGCCGAGGCGATTGTTGGGCTGATCCTTGGGGAATGAAGGAAGAGCGGCGGGCGTGCCAGCAGTGACCTGCTCGCCACGCGCATCGTACACGCCGCGTTCAAGGAGGTAGGCGGGGCGGGGTTCCTCCATCTCCTGCATGACCATGATCTCGGTTAGCTTGTCCTGTATGGCCCGTTTCGTATCGCGAGCCTTGCGGAGCGCCGTGAGGGCGTCGATGTGGGGCTGGTGCGAGCTGAGGAAATAGGCTCGGAGTTGTTGCGTGGATTTCCCAGGTAAAACGATGTCGTCTTCTTTTACAGCGATCAAGAGCTCGCTGAGTGTCTTCCCGTCGTGGAGTTGGGCGGCTTCGAGGGGAGTTAGTTCACGGTCGAAGATCTGGAGTTCGTCGACAAGTCCGCCCTTGAAGCCGTTGTCGCGCATGCGTTGACCGAGGGCGATAAAAGGATCCCCGCCGCCGGTGATTTCGCGGGTGAGCTTGTCGCGGATGACTTCGGTATCAAGCAGTTCGCCGTCGAGGTAGAGCTGGAGTCCTGCAGCTCGGCTGGAGCCGTCGTAGCTCATCGTGAGATGGTGCCATTCTCCGATGGGGAGAATCTCCTTGCTGCGAATGCGTAGGGCGTTGCCTGGGTAGAAGTGGATGAGGGCGGCGCTGAGTTTGCCGTCCTCAAGCAGGAGTTCGTAGCCGCGGCTGGCGGCATCGCTCCAGGCTTTGGAGCGACGGACGATGACGGCTCGCTCGAGAAGCATCGGAGTGTTCATCCAGAGTCCGATGGTGAACGGCTGGGTGCGGTTGAAGTTGCCAATATCTTTGAGGCTCACCGGATCGTCACCGGTGAGTCGGAGACCCTGTCCGTGGACGCCCTTCACTGATTCGTTGTTAGCGCTCGTATTGGCGGTTTTGTCGGGGCGGACGCGATCGGGAAGTTTGCCGCCTTCTCTGCCGTCGAAGGAGGTGTGGGAGAGGAGGCCGAATGATAAGAACACTCCGGGATCTTGGAGCCAGGATTTGAATGCGGCGTCCGATCCGTCGATGACGGCGGCGAGTTTTTTCTCTGCCCCGGCGATTCCCTTATCGGCTTCGGTCAGTTGCTTGTCCTGCTGCGGGGTGGTGAGATTGAGAGTGGGAGGGGGGACGGAGCGGGTGAAAAAGGAATAGAGACCTGCCTCGTCGATATTCGCGAAATAGGAACTCAGCTGGTAGTATTCCTTGGCGGTTATCGGATCGTATTTGTGATCGTGGCAGCGGGTGCATTCCATGGTGAGGCCGAGAAAGGCGGTGCCAAAGGTGTGGAGGCGATCGGAGACATACTCGATACGGAATTCCTCAGGGACGCTGCCGCCTTCCACCTTCTGAGGGTGGAGACGATTAAAAGTTGTGGCAAGAATCTGGTCGCGGGTGGCATTGGGAAGTAGATCGCCGGCGATCTGCCAGGTGGCGAACTGGTCATAGGAGAGGTTGTCGCGGAAGGCTCGTAGGACCCAATCGCGGTAGGGCCAGACATGGCGTTCGTTGTCGCGCTGATAACCGAAGGAATCCGAGTAGCGCGCCACGTCCAGCCATTCGCTGGTCATGCGTTCGGCATAGGCATGGCTGGAGAGGAGGCGATCGACCACTTTCTCAAAAGCATCCGGAGCTTTCTCGGCAAGGAAAGCCTTGATCTCTGCAATGGTCGGCGGAAGCCCGGTGAGGTCGAAAGTGACGCGGCGCAGCCAACTTTCGCGGGAGGCTTGCGGGGAGGGTTTCAGGCCGAAATCGGTGGCGGCCCGGAGGATGAATGGATCGACAGGCGTGCTGGCCCAGTCGGTGGCCGCGGGGACGGGGATTTCGCTGGGAAGTTCCTTCAAGGACCAATGCTTGTCGTAGCGGGCGCCTTCCTTGATCCAGCGGTCGAGGAGATCCTTCTCCTTCTCACTGAGGGACATCTTTGATTTTGGAGGAGGCATGACCTCGCTCTTGTCGTCCGAGCGGATGAGTAGATGCAGGTCGCTTTTTTCCAGATCTCCGGGGACGATGCCGAAGTATCCGCCGAGGTCGGTGATGGCATGTTCACGGGTATCGAGGCGGAAGTCGGATTTCTGGTTTTTCGCATCCGGGCCGTGGCATTTGTAGCAGCGGTCGGAGAGGATGGGGCGAATGTCGCGGTTAAAATCGACCGGGCGCTCCGCCGACAGTGGGAGATTGCCGAGTGCGAGCAGGATGATGGGGAGGCTAGGACGGGCAGGGAGCATTGGTATTACGAGAAATCACTCAGTGGGATTTCTAGCCGTGCCAGAAGCGCTTTGCGAATGAAAAGTAGTCGCGAGATTTTGTCCGCTGAGTATTCCCAGCCGTCGCGGCCTATCCGCTGCTGAGTTGATGAGTTGGTTGCCTGAAGAGCTTCGTGAGGGAATGGAGCTGTGCGACACGTTTTCCAGGGCGTTGATTGCCGCTCGGGAATATGGCGAGGTCGTGCTCGTGGCCGGATCGCTTTTTCTTGTAGGGGAAGCTCGGGCGGAGTTGCTGGATAAAGAATTTCTGGCGAGTGCACAGTGAGAATTTCGGTGTGAATTCACCGACCCATTAACGAAACGGAGCTATCTTCAACAAAGAAGATGGTTCCGGTAGAAACAGAAATTAGCCAGGCAGCTAAGAGTGCGTTAGCGCCTTCTGCGGATAAGCAGGGAACCGACTCCGATGAGTCCGAGTAATGCAGCCGAAGGTTCGGGAACTACAGTGACGAGCGAGACCGAGTCTTCGGCGTCAGCTCCAACTTGTAGGACGTGAACGCCGAATCGAACCTCACCGCTATAGATACCGGCGACGACCGAGTTATAATTTGAGCCAGCGAAATCGAAGTATGCGAACTCGCCAGGATTAAGGCCGTTTTTCGGCGGCGGAGGAGTTGCGGTGAAGTTTGAATCAGCGGTGAAGCCGATTTCACTACCACCTGGAAGATCTCCAGGAGATCCGCCGAACTCGAATTCAATACCTGATGAACTCTCCGCTACGTTGAAGGTCGGGGTAGAACTCAAAGGCGGGCTTCCATCGAAATAGATGCTCGCGACAGTTGGTTTGGTAAGCGACGCGGAACCGCTAGGGAGCCTGTCGTTGGAGATTCGGATACGAACAGATGCACCGTTCTGGTAGACGATTGCGTTGATATCGATGTAGTCCAAATCGGTATGAGAGATGGTCTCGGATTGGAAACGGACGAAATCCAAGGAGGTCTGACCTTGGAGGGGAGCTGCAGCTAGCAGTGATGCTAGCCCTACTTTGTGGCATAGCCTCTTGATGATCAGGCAGTCCAGTGGGCTCGCTTTGTGAAATTCCTTAGCTTGGTTGAGAGCATTCGCAAAGGTTCGCAGTGTGATCGCGAGCGCTAAAAAGAGATCGGTTGATGTCTACGGAGTCCTGCAGAAACTTTTCGCCGATCCAGTCGAAGCTGAGAAACGGCTCTTCGATGCCTGAATGGTTACCTTTATTTCATGATGTGGCATCTGCCCCGGCGCAGGAGGTGCAAAGAAAATCTGGCAATCCCCGGGGTTCCTGCTGACGCTTGCAGCAACATGAAGCAACGAATGAAGAAGGCGATAATCGTTGGGGAGGCTTGTTCCCTGTGCGGGAGCCTCGGGGCGGAGGAACTGGCGGCCTTCCCGTTCCCGCCGGATTCCTGGCCGCTCCGCCCGCATGGCGGTGACTCCGAATACCGCGTGGCAGCCGGTGAATGATTCGCACGCAAATGGATACTGAAAAAGCGCAGACAAGGCTCCGACTGGTGCTCTACCCGAGGGCTGAAACGGCGGTGCGATCCGGGCACCCGTGGGTGTTTGCAGACAGCGTGAAATCGCAGAACCGCCCCGGCGTGACCGGCGAACTGGCGGTGATGTATGACCGCAAAGACCGCTTCCTGGCGATCGGGCTGTTCGATGATGTCTCGCCGATACGCGCCCGCATCCTTCACTGTGGAAAACCGGCGACGATTGGCAGGGAATGGTGGCTGGAAAAGGCGCGTGCCTGCCTAGCAAGGCGGGAAGGAGTCGTGCTGAACGAGGGCACGGACGGCGCCCGCCTGATCAACGGCGAGAGCGAGGGCTTTCCCGGGATCGTGGCGGACAGGTATGCGGATACTCTGGTGGTGAAAATCTATGCTGCGGGCTGGCTGCCGCGCTGGGAGGAGATCGAAGGGCTGTTCCGCGAGGTGTTTTCGCCCGCGCATCTCGTCCTCAGGTTCAGTCGGAATATCACTGGCGTTGCGGCAGAGATGGGTATCGTCGAGGGCTTTCGGGGCGAGCCTGGAGATGAGACGGTGGTCTTTTCGGAGAACGGGATTCGCTTTGAGGCGGCGGTGCGGCACGGGCAGAAGACCGGTTTTTTTCTCGATCAGCGGGACAACCGTGCCCGCACCGAAGAGCTGTCCAAGGGGCGGGATGTGCTGAATGTCTTTAGCTTTACCGGTGGATTCTCCCTCTATGCCGCCCGGGGCGGCGCCCGCTCCGTCACGGATCTCGATATCAGCCGCCATGCGCTCGAAAGCGCGGAGCGGAATTTCTCCCTGAACCCGTCGCTCGCCGCCGTGGAGCGCCATGCCGTGCAGGCGGATGCCTTCCGTTGGCTGGAAGAAGCGGAGGGGAATTACGATCTCATTATTACCGACCCCCCCAGCCTCGCCAAGCGGGAATCGGAAAGGGAAGGCGCACAGCGTGCTTATGCGCGGCTGAACGCTGCGGCGCTGCGGCGGCTCCGGCCCGGTGGGATACTTGTTGCGGCATCCTGCCCCGCTCACGTCCCGGCGGATGAGTTTTTCCAAGCGGTGGAAACCGCAGCCCGGGAAAACGGTTGTCCGTATCGGGAACTCTGGCGCAGCGGCCACGCGGTGGATCATCCGGCGGATTTCCGCGAGGCGGAGTATCTCAAGGCGGTGTGCGTGGAGCTGGGGTGAGACGATTCGGCTCGGAGACACATCGCTCCATCCCGCGCAAGCGTGCTTGCAGGATGGGGCGGGATGTCGATACTCAGCGCGATGGCATTCGCGGAGCGCAGGGATTCACAAGGTGGGGGGATGTTGGCGCAGCTGACGCCTGTGGTGAAATGGCTGCTGATCCTGAATCTCGGGATCTATTTCGGAGACATGCTGCTCTTCGATTGGCGGATCAGGAATGAGTGCGCGTTCACGATCCAGTCCGCGCTGTTTGAATACCGCATTTGGGAGTTCCTCTCCTTCCAGTTCATCCACGGCAGCGTGGGGCATGTGCTTTTTAACTGCATCGGGTTGTTTTTCTTTGGTCCGTGGATGGAGCGGTGGTGGGGGGCGAAGCAGTTCCTTTTCTTCTACCTCGTCTGCGGTGCCGCAGGGGCGATGCTTTATTCCAGTTTGGTGTTTGCCGGTATTCTTCCGCAGACGATTGTCGCCACCATGGCGGACGGTTCTCAGGAACTCGTCTCCGCCACATTGGCGCCGCTGGTCGGTGCCTCGGCGGGGATCTACGGCATTCTGGTGGGCGTCGCGGTGATCGCCCCCACACTTCGAGTCTCGTTGCTGTTTCCACCGATCACACTGACGATGCGGCAGCTCGCGCTGGCATTGCTGGCGATCTCGGTGGGCTCGATCTTGTTGAAATTCGGTGGCAACGAAGGCGGCGAGGCAGGCCATCTCGGAGGTGCTGTCATGGGGTATTTCATGATGAAGACCCACGGCTGGATGAGCTGGGTTCGCAATGCCTCACATGGCCGGAAAGGCAGGCCCGTATCTGATTTCACGCCCAAGATCCGGCCGCGGACGAGTGTGGATCTACAGGCTTCGTCCGAGGTGGACAGGATACTTGACAAGATTTCCCGGGATGGCTTCCAGAGCTTGACGGACGAGGAACGGGATTCACTGCACAAGGCGGCGAAGAACGGCGATGGCTTATGACAGATGAGGAAATGATCGCGGGGACGGGTGAGGGCGGGGCGGTTGCGCGGCTGAAAGCAATCATGCACCGCCTGCGTGCTCCCGGCGGCTGCCCGTGGGATGCCGAGCAGTCGCATGAGTCGATTGTCCCGAATCTGATCGAGGAAGCCTACGAGACGGTGGATGCGATCCGGCGCGGCGACGACACCGACATGTGCGAGGAGCTGGGAGATCTGCTGCTCCAGGTTGTTTTCCATGCTGAGATCGCGGAGGGGCAGGGACGTTTCGACCTCGATGCGGTGGCGGATGGGATTTCCGAAAAGCTCGTGCGCCGGCATCCGCATGTTTTCGGGGAGTCATCGGCTGAGGATTCGGATCAGGTGCTCAAGCAGTGGGATGAGATCAAGCGAGGGGAGAAGGGTGAGGTCGATGTTCCTTATCTGCACGGCACCGGCAAGGGTCTGCCGGCACTCGTCCGCGCGGCGAAGCTCCAGAAGAAAGCAGCGAAGTCCGGCTTCGATTGGCCGGCGGAAACAGGTGTCCTTGCGAAAATTCGCGAAGAGCTGCTGGAGTTGCAGTCGGCGATCGACGTGCAGGATATGGCGGCGGTCGAGGAGGAACTCGGCGATCTACTTTTCTCCGTGGTGAATTTGGCGCGCTTCCGGAAGATTGATCCCGAGGTACTGATGGCTGGTGCGAACACGAAGTTCGAGCGCCGCTTCGGCGAGATGGAGAAGACGCTCAAAGCCGATGGGAAAGCCATTGAGGAGGCCTCCGTCGGGGAGATGGAGGAGGCTTGGCTCGAGGCCAAAGCCAAGGAGTGGCGGCATTCTTCCGCCAACCGGAGCGCAGCGGAGATGGAGGGACATAAAAATGATAATCCATCCCTCAAATAAGAATGGAGCGAGATGGCTGGGGATGTGTGCTTGGGTTGCTGGGCAGCAGAATGCAGCCCCTCCTTGGGGGTTTTTGCCCATGAGATTCCCCGTAAGCTCCGTCGCCGTCGTTTTCTTTGCCTCCTGTCCGGTCGCTTTCGCTGAACGGTAGCCGAATGTGGTCGTCGTTTTTACCGACGATCAAGGGTATGCCGACATCGGTGCGAACGGGCAGATCAAGGACGTGAGAATACCGCACATCGACGCCCGCGCGGGGGCGGGGGTGAGGTGCACGGCGGGCTATATTACAGCGCCGCAATGTTCGCCATCCGCGCGGGTCTCATCACCGGAATGTGCCAGCAGCGGTTCGGTTACGATCAGGTCGAAATAGGCTGCGATCCGCTCGGCTTCGCATTCAGTCTGCCTTGGATGATCCCAATGGCCATCACGACCAGTTGGCTGAGGATGAATGCGCTGAGCCAGAAGAATGCGGCATCGGTGAATCCGTAGGAATGCAGGCCGATACCGAGCATGTTGGTGCCGAACCATGACCAGCTTGTGACGATGTTTCCGAAAACGGCCATGACCATCATGCCGCGCTCTTTCACCATGCCACCCCAGCGGGCGTGGAGGATGATCACGTTCCAGATGACGATGAGCAGTGCGCCGTTTTCCTTGGGATCCCAGCCCCAGAAGCGACCCCATGACTGATCCGCCCAGATGCCGCCGAGAACTGTCCCGACGAAGCTGGCGAGAGTGGCGAAACAGATCACACCATAGACCATGCCGCGCATCGAAGTTGCCGTCGATTCCGGGATTTTTCCGAAAATGCGGCGGATGATGTAGGCGATGGCGATGGCGCCGGCGAGGAAGGTGGCGGAGTAGCCGAGGGTGATGACGATCACGTGCGTGGCGAGCCAGAAATTCGTGTCGAGCACAGCCCGCATCATCTCCAGGGTGTCGCCGGAGAGCGAAAGGTGGTGTGCGATGATCAACGTGCCGAAACCGGTCATGGATGCGACCGCGGTTCCAATCGCGTTTTTGTAAAACAGCTCAAGCATCACGCTCAGGACGATCGCGCCCCAACCGATGAATACCGCCGAAGAGTAGAGATTGGTGACGGGCGGGCGGCCTTCGAGAGTCATGCGCACGATCAACCCGACGGTATGGATTGCGAGGCCGACCAGCAGCAGCCGGAACGCGGCGCGGCGCAGGTCGCCGCCGGGCAGGAGCCAGGAGATGGCCGCGCAAAGAAATGCGGCGACATAGACGCCCATGCAGGCATAGAAAGGAGCGAGGTGATTGAAGGTCGATTCGGCGCGGGTCTTGCGGAGATCGCTGCCTCGGTAATTCCTTAGCCATGAAAGGTATTCGGAAACGGTTGTGTTGAAGATTGCAACATCGCCACTGCGCCAGGCATCACCCATGCGTGCAAAGGCGAGGGTCGATGGATCCAGTTCGCCATTGTCGATGGCAGCGCTTGCGGCATCGGGAAACTTGAGCCATTCGGCAGCGAGCCCGCCCATGGACGGTGGCTTGGTGAAAACCTCGGTTTGGGTGGACCATTCGAGGAGCACTTGCATGCGCGCTGTTGCGGCCTCAACCGCCGCCGCGTCGAATTTCTCGCCACGCTCGCGCTTTTCCGTTTCAGCGAGAGCTTCACGGGCTTTCTGAAGAAGCAAGGTGAGATCGGACTCGAGCCCGAGCGACTCCGGATGGGCGATGGCGAACTTGAGCTGCTGGTAGTTGCCGAGATTTCGCCAAAGCTTCATAAGAGCTTTCTCGTAGGGACTCCAGGTTTGCGAATCCTTGATCGCGATACGGGATGCTTCGCCTGCCATTTCGCCGAGGCGGGGTGCGAGCCGCTTGAAGGAAAACGATTTACCGTCCTCTTGCTTGAGTTCGAGCAGTCCCAGCACCTCGTCGTGGTGGATCAGGAAAATCGGGCGTTGGTCGGCGTCCTGCGGCTTGAAGGCGAGCTCCGCCAGCCAACCGGCCGGTGATGGAGGGGGATTTTCACCGGGAACACTCTGCTTGCCGTAGATGGAAAGAAGCCGGTTCCTCGCTAGAGCATCGAGCGGCTGGATGCGGCCGTTGGCGACCACGGGTAGTGTCCCGAATCCCTGCAGGTCGAAGCCTTCCGAAGATCGTGTGGCACGCCATGCCCCGACGGCAAGCGCGACAATACAGATGGCGGGGATCAACCAGGAAATATGTCGGTTCAGTGATTTCATGCGGCGAAGGTGCGGCGGCGGGCGAACGCCTTGATGAGGTGTTGTGAAAAAATCCAGACGAGGCCGATACCGACCATCGCGCAGGACACGTAGGGCATCGTCCACGCCGGGTTGCGGACGACCTGTAGTATGCTGGTGCTGTCGTTGTTATCGAATCCGGCCTGATAGAAGGTCAGCCCGCCGTAGCGCAGCGGGTGATTCATGTAGATGAGCGTCTCACGATCCTCTCCTGTTTCGGGATTGAGGAGTCGGATCCGGCTGGAGAAATTCTTGGGGATCTGTGTGCCGAGGTATCGTTCGTGCGTAAAATCCAGCAGGCGGATGGAAAACGGATGGTAGAAACGCTGCTGACGGATAGCCATCTTCCATGTTTTCCCGTTTACCTCGAATTCCTGCACCCCTGCAAGGGCGTTCGACAGTAGCCAACGGCCTTGGGACTTTCCATCCGGCGAAATGATCTCGACGAAGACGGAAGTGAGATCGCGGAGATCCATCGCGGTCTCGCGTGGCTTGCCCTTGACCGCGAGGCTGACGCCCATGCCACGGTTCGCACGCATGGGATCGTAATCCGCGCCTGCCAAGCGTTCATCCTCGATATGGCTGTTGCGGAAAAAATGGGTCACACGCAGCTCGAAGCCGTCGAAGCCGAAACTAGCACCTTCGCGGAGCCGGCCGAAGGGGATCGCATTCACCGTTTCAATTCCGTTTTCCCCCGGCCCGATGAGCGCCAATTCGATTTCGCGGGGGCTGAGCGAGTAATTCGAGGTTTCTCCCTCATCGAGTCGAATCTGCGATTCCACAGAGAGCACTGCGGTGAAAAGCTCGCCAAGAAGCATGAGCACGATGCCAGTGTGGACGAGGAGCATTCCCGCCTTCCCCCAACTGAGCTTGAACCGGCGGATGTGTGCGGCGAGCAGGTTCAAGAGCAGCAACGCACCGAGAAGCATTCCGCCGGGGAAGGGGATGGGGAAACGTTTCTCACCCGGCACAATATCGAACCATGCGATCCAGGAACGGAAAAATTTCAGTTGCACCTCATGGATGCCCATCTCGACCTGCAGCAGGGTGGCCACGAAAATTAGAATCATGCAGAGCGACAGCAGCAGCACCGTCAGGCGCAGCGAGCTGAGTACGGCGACGACCGATCCGACGATCCCCTTTCTGTTCCTTGGGCTGCTCACGGCAGTTTGGCTGAAAGCACGAACGCTTCGAATTTCTCACGGTTCCGGCCGACGAGTTCCGCCTCGCCGCCGAGCTTGAAGAACCAGGTGGTCTCACCCGCCCTGAGGATGGCGGTGCTGATTCCACCCTTGCTGTCGTCGTCGAAGACGTTTTTCTCGCTGACCATGTGGGTGATGAGCATTTCGCCGGAAACTCCCGTCGCTTTCTTGCCGAGCGCTGGGTCGTCCTCCGAGGCAAGTGCCGCGAGCTGCAACTGGGCGCGCCAGCGGTTCACGTTTTCGAGTGTAGTCCCCGACTGACCGGCCAGCGGGATCACCGAGACATCGCCATCCGGGGTGCCGTCACCCGGGATGCTGAAGCTCGCCACCCGCATCGCGCTGCCCTCGCTTTTCACCCAGCCCTCCGGGACATCGAGTCCGATCCCGGGTTTCTCGGCGGCGGCGGGTGCGGGTGCGGCAGGAGGCTCGGCGGCTTTCGCTGCGAACTCCACACTGGTCAGAAGGGAGGAGAACTCCTTGGCTTTCGTCTCGATCGAGAGTGTCGGCGCGGTGAGTTTGAAAAACCAGGTTTCGTCGGGAAGTGAAATAATCGCCGCCATGATGCTGTCGGTCTTCCCTTCCAATTGGCACCATTTCACGGAGATCCCATCGTCCTCCACCGCGACGGTCTCCATGAAAACCTCATCGCTGGGCTCAAGGCCGACCTGCTGCTGCCAGCGGTTCACGTTGGCTGCTTCCCCGCCGGCATCACCCGGCAGCTTGGAAACCGAAACCTTGGCATCGCCGCCGAGCGAATATAGGGCGGTCTGGAACTGCCCCACAGCTTCCTCCTTCCAGCCCTCCGGCACCTGCCAACGCAGCGGGCCAGCTGCCGCAGGTGCGTTCGGCACAGCTGCGGTTGCGACTGGCTCGGACGAGGCATCGTCCGCCGCCACCCGATAGGTGCGAATCTTTTCCTCGGTGCAGGAAAGCGAGATGATTGTCAGGAAGGGCAATAGCGAAAGGATAGGACGGCTCATATTGGTGGGGAAATGGAAGTGGCAAACAATCCTGTTACAGCCGACACGGGTCAAGGGCTATGTCTCCGCTCCCGCTGCCGAGAGAGCGCCGTTTTTCTGGGTGCAGCGGGCGTCCTGCACTCCATTCCCATTGGCGGCAAGCCGCAGAGCGAATCGGGTGTGATTTTCATCGGTGTTTCTCACACGGTAGGGCTGATCCGGCTCGGTCAGCCCACTTTAAAAATCTAGCAGTCCGCCCCACCCACACGGAAGTGAGATCCCGGGGGGAATGCCGTGTCTTGCCGTGTCTTCACTCCCTTTCCGGAAATACGCCGCTTGCGTTTTTGATCAGGGCTGACCGAGCCGGATCAGCCCTACCATGATTGAATGGATTGGACTGCGTCAGGCGAATACACCGATAAAAATCACACCCGGCGAATCTTGTGTTCTGCGCCGCGAAGCCGGGTCGCCATGACCTATCTTCATCTTACCGACCGGAAAGGTGCCGGAGCACCCAGCCCTCTTGATCTTATCCCTCCACCTGATCCTCCATCCGATCCTCCATCCGATCCATCCTGAAAACTAGAGCATAACGCCCCACAGACTTCTGGCGATCCCACTCAGAGAGAGTTCTTGTCCAGCCCACATGCCCATCGTGAAAACCACCGCTCTCATCAGCGGTCTCTCACGCTCTTGGTGCCCACTCTGACACCCTTCGAGGCCTAGGAGCATCCCCAGCCATCGAAAACTCCCCAAGCCGCCGAAAGAAAGTCTTGGCCTACCTTCATCCATTGAGTGAAAAAATCGATAATGAACGGGAAAGAAGCAATTCCGCCCAAGGCCCAAAAATCAAAAGGTGTTATCCTGCTCCCCCGGATAACAAGGTGAAAACCGGGCTCCCCCGGATAATGAAACTGTTCGGCAGAATAAATGAGCGCAGAAGTAGAAAAGCCAACAAGGAATCCAGCTACGTATTGCTGGCCGCCATTTCTCGCTATTGCGCCGTTTGCCATCGGATCTTTACTTAGCGCGACACAACCAGAGAGGTTTCGTCACACACACGGATACTTCGAGATCGGCTGCAAGTAATTCGTCAATGAGACTTTCGCCGGTGCGCGGGAGAGGTTTTCCGTGGGCGGAATGACGGCACCGCGGTGATGGCGAGGGGCTGTGGCGGCGGGGGTAGAGGCTAGGCTAGTGCTTCAAGAGGGTTGGGGCAGACCGGCGTCAGCCCCTCCGATCACTGCCCGGAGGTTTTCTCCTTCTTTTCGGCAGGCTGCTTTGAGGTTTCTCCAAACAGTGATCCGGGAGTGGTGTTGTGATAGTTGTGGCAGCGGACGCAGCGGTGGTCGATTCCGCCCTTGGGGCTGTGGCAATCGACGCAGCTCTTGATGGACGGCAGGTTGACGTCGCTGGTCAGTTCGCTGTTCATCACATCGTGGCAGTCGATGCAGCTCATGCCTTTCTCGTGCATCGAGTGGTTGAATTTACCGACTTCCATCCAGCGGTTGGGGGCGGCGACTTTGGCGATCACAGGTGCTCCGTTTGCGACCAAGGGTTGGGATACGTCGTGGCAGGTAGCGCAGCCTGCGAAGGGGGCGCGACGCCCGCCGGGAACTTCGCCTTTCATGTCGGCGAAGAATACCGCGCGCTCCATGTATTCGCCGGTTTGGTAGAGTTCTTCCACGTTGGCGCCCTTGCTGCGGACATACTCCCGGAGCGGTTCCTTGAGGGTGATGCCCTCCGTGGTCTTCGCATATTCCTCATATTGGATGCTGAGGCTACGCAGGAAAGAACGGATGTAGAACGGATCGCCGTGCGGCAATGTGAGGCCAGGCGTGTCCTTGTCGAACTGCAGGGCATGGCACTCTACGCAATTCTTCTCGTAGGTGATGGGTAGCTGGTATTCGCCCTTCGAATCGGTTTCATGGCAGTCCTTGCAGCTGAGGGACTTGCCATGGAGTTCCGGGATCTCGCCCGATGCGAGGTGGAGCTTGTGGTTGAATTTCAGGGTGTTCAGATCCTTTACCTTGTCCCGGATCACGCGGAATTCTGGGTGCCCATCATAGAAGGCGTGGATCAATTTTGTATATCCGCCATCCGGGCGACCGAGGGACGGATGCTTTACGTTCGACTTTATTTGCGAGGATGGGAACAGGTGCGGATCGACATTCGAGGCCATCTGGCGGGACTCTGCCATCAACTCCGGAGACTCGTGGCAGGCGAGGCAGGAAGCACTGCTCACCTCCGGCATGAAACCGCTTCCCTGATGCTCGACATGGCAGCTGTGGCAGGCGAATTCAGTGGCCATGTTCGGCTGGTGGAAATTCTTTCCCGCGTGGCAGGCCAGGCAGTTCTTGTCCATGCCGGAGGGTGGGGAGGGGCCTTTATTGATCAGAGCGTGCGGAGCCAGGCCGCCGGAGAGCGCCTCGCGGACCTTGGTCGGCCATGTGTCTGCATTGCGGCGGGCGCTTTCGTGACAGGCGGAGCAACTGCTGTCATCGGCGGTGGTTTTTTTGGTCAGATCCGC
>Ga0206129_10004185_pt1 | contig 16090 bp, 12 predicted proteins | sample Helgoland_Spring_8_FD_148616 | JGI IMG/M metagenome (GOLD analysis project Ga0206129, IMG submission 148616) | Pelagic subsurface seawater microbial communities from Kabeltonne, Helgoland, North Sea - Helgoland_Spring_Bloom_20160502_2 | ecosystem: Environmental > Aquatic > Marine > Epipelagic ...
CATTGATGTGATTTTCGAGCACTCTTTTAAAATTCTCTAGTGGCATTTCTTCCATAGGTTCTCGGGTTGGCATAATGCCGGCAGAGGCCACGCAACCGTTGAAGGCAGGCATGTTTAAGGAAAGCGTTTCCAGTGCAGCATTCATGGACGATTCTGACTCTACATCACCAAGCGCACAGTAAGCTCGACGGCCAAGTTTCTTACATAGATCTATGGCAGCATCACCATCAATATCAATGACACCAACACTAGCCCCCTCTTTGTATGCAGCGGCGCAAATAGCAGCGCCGATACCGCTGGCACCACCGGTAACAACAATGGATTTTTGCCGAAGATCAATCATTGCAATTTACTCCTTTGGAAAGAACCTGCTATTTCGAGACACATCACTGCATCACATAAAACTAACAACTGCAATTTTTTACAATTGATCAATTCGTATGTGTTGATAACCTCTAAGGTGATCAAAAAAACCAGATCATGCCAAAACAAATATTGAAATAGACCAAAACGAAAAAAATTATTGAAAGTTGATATCATGAATTATGACAACGGTGACCTTGATGCAGTCGTTGTCGGCGCAGGGTTTTCAGGTCTCTACCAGCTCTATTGCTTACGTGAGAAACTAAAGCTGCGTGTCAAAGTTCTTGAGGCTGGCGGTGGTATAGGCGGTACATGGTACTGGAACCGCTATCCTGGAGCACGCTGTGACTCTGAAAGTCACACTTATTGCTACTATTTTGACAGGTTGTTGCTCGAAGAGTGGTCATGGTCTGAACGATACCCTGGACAGGCAGAAATCTTAAGGTATCTGAATTTTTGCGCCGGAAAGCTAAATCTTGAGAAGGATATCCATTTTAACGAGCGAGTTTTAGAGTCAGAGTGGGACAGTGATGCACGGCTTTGGCATGTTAAAACTCAAACTGGCAGAACCTTCAGGGCACGTTTTTTGATAACTGCGGTTGGGTGTCTCTCATCGACAAACATGCCTAATATCGATGGCCTTGCTGATTTTGAGGGAGAAGTTTATCACACTGGCCAATGGCCCCATAACAAAGTTAAGTTTAACAAAAAGACCGTTGTTATTATTGGAACAGGCTCAACCGGAATTCAAGCAATTCCTGAAATAGCGCGGGAAGCTAAAAAACTTTATGTCCTTCAGAGAACTCCAAATTACAGCGTACCTGCACGAAATAGACCTCTTCCTAAAGATTTTCACTCGGCATTCATTAAAGAAATTGATGCTTGGCGATCAAAAATGCTGAAGTCTCGTCATGGCCATCCATGGACAGCGCCAGACCGTCAGGTCCGAAAAACCGCCCCAGAAAAGCGCCAGAATATCATGGAAGCGGCATGGGAACGTGGCGGCCTTGGGTTTCGTGAAAGTTTTGATGATGTGCTCCTTGATGAAGAGTCAAACAAAATCATGTCAGACTTCATTCGGCAGAAAATCGTCGATACCGTCCATAATGCTGAAACAGCAAACAAATTATTACCAATTGATCACCCATTTGGCACCAAAAGGCCGCCGATCGATACCAATTATTTTGAGACGTTCAATTGTGACCATGTGCATTTAATTGATGTCAGGGAAAATCCAATCTCTTCGTTCTTCACTAACGGAGTTACACTGTCCAACGACACTCAGATAAAGGCGGATATGATCGTTTTTGCGACGGGTTTCGACGCAATGACAGGGGCGTTGCAAAAAATGAATCTGAAGGGTAGAGGTGGGCTCAAACTGGAGGATGCTTGGTATGCTGGTCCACGAACATTTCTTGGTCTCGCTGTACCTGAATTCCCAAACTTGTTCACCATAACTGGGCCTGGCAGTCCATCCGTGTTAACAAATATGCCGCGTGCAATCGAACAGCATGTTGATTGGATCACTGATTTACTCTCACACGCGATCCAGTGCGATTATGTTGAAATTGAAGCCAGTCAGGCAGCCGCCAACGAATGGACGCAGCATGTGACAGACGTAGCCAACAAAACACTTTTGCCAAAGGCTAATCATTCCTGGTACCTCGGGGCAAATGTTCCCGGAAAACCGCGTGTTTTTATGCCCTACGCATTCGGTTTAAATCATTATCGAAATCATTGTGACTCTGTTGCAGCAAACGGATATGCAGGCTTTCTGGTGACAAAGTAACCTTATCCGAGACGCGTTGAGATCGGAGTGTCAAATTATGACTGATGAAATTGAAAAATTCGACTATGTGATTATTGGCGCTGGGAGTGCGGGTTGCATTATTGCAAACCGCCTCAGTGCGTGCGGCAAATATAGTGTCTGCGTAGTTGAGGCAGGCCCAAAAGACTGGCACCCGATGCTGTATATCCCAGCTGGATTCATTAAAACATTAGTTAACCCTCGATTCAACTGGATGTATTCGAGTGAGCCAAGCGTCGGCACCAACGGCCGCGCGATACCAGCACCTCGAGGCAAAGTACTTGGTGGATCAAGCTCAATTAACGGTATGGGCTTCAACAGAGGGCAAAAAATGGACTTTGATGTCTGGGCTCAAAAAGGGAACCCAGGTTGGTCCTACGATGATATTTTACCTTATTTTAAGAGATTTGAGAGCTATCAATCTCACGATAATCAGTCCTATCGTGGTTCCGATGGTGAAATGACCATCAGCGACCTTGAATGGAAAGATCCCCTTTGTGAGGCCTATATCAACGGTGCAGAGAGTTTGGGAATTCCCAGGAACCCTGATTATAATGGTGCAAGGCAGGAGGGCATTTCCTATCTTCAGCGCACAGTCAAGGGACGGTTTCGCATGAGTGCTGCCCGTGCTTTTCTCAACCCAGCTAAAAAACGCCCCAACTTACGCGTGATCACAAACGCTCACGTGACACGCATTCTTTTGGAGGGCAAGTGCGCAACTGGCATCACATACAAATTAGGCAGTGCTAAGGGGGTGGAGAGGCAAATTCATGCCGGTCAAGAACTAATACTTTGTGCCGGCGCTATAAATTCCCCGCATCTTTTACAGGTATCAGGAATTGGTGCAGCAGAGCATTTGCGAGAGATAGGCTGTGAGGTGCACCATGATTTGCCAGCTGTGGGGGATAACTTTCAGGACCATTACGCAACACGTCTGACCTATCGGGTGCGCGGCGTTGACACAATTAACAATCGTGCACGTGGGCTACCTTTGATTTCCGAGTTTGCTAAATACTGTTTTGGTAAAAGGTCGATATTAAATCTTGGTCCGACTGCCGTTTTTTGTTTTATGAAATCAAATGAAAGCCTCAATGATCCTGACATTCAAATCAATTTTACGCCTGGAACACACCAACGTGGAATGCAATCCACATTGGAAAAACAAGCTGGCTTTACCATGGCTACCTGGCAACATCGCCCCGAAAGTCAGGGCTATGTAAAAGCAAAAAGCTCAGACCCGTTTGAACACCCTGAAATTCAGCCGAATTACCTTGCTGCTGAAACTGATCAACGCGTTATTTTAGCCGCAATTAAAATCTGTCGCAAACTTGCACAAACTAAAGCCTTGAAACCTTTTGTTGTGGAAGAGACCTTTCCAAGTGTCACCTGTCAAAATGATAGTGACTTGTTGAACTCAGCGCGTGAAATTGGTCAGTCCATTTACCATTTAATGGGGACCTGCCGCATGGGTAACAGGGACGACAAAACCGCAGTTGTCGATGCAGAGCTAAGGGTTCATGGCATCAAAAACCTGCGGGTAATCGACGCGTCCATAATGCCGACAATGGTGTCTGCGAACCTAAACGCAGCAGTCATGATGATTGCAGAGAAGGGTGCAGATATGGTTCTTGGGAAATCGGCCATAAAGGCTCATTGAACCCTGTATTTGCTTATATCCCTGAAGTCAACTTCCACCCCTAATCCAGGCGAATCCCCAAGCTTCATCAGGCTTGATGACGTTTTAAAACATGCATCTACAAATATACTGCGAAGAGGGTTTTTATTAATATCAAACTCCAAAACTCCATTGCCACCAACTGCGGCTAAGGCATGTGCTGACGCCAGCAAACCAATACCACCGCCAAGATAATGTGGACAATATCGGATGCCGGCTGCAATTATTTTCCTAGCAACAGGAACTGTTTCTGTCAAACCACCCCATTTTGCTAAGTCAGGTTGTATAACTGAAAGGTATCCAGCCTCGATTAAACGATTAAAATGACGGTCTCCCATAATATTTTCACCACCTGCAAGTGGAGTGTTGCCAGAGGCCTTCACACTACGCCATTCATCATCGGGTCGGTCAGCATGGATTGGCTCCTCCAACCACTTGATGTCATACGCAGCAATTTTTTGCATCATCTCGTTTGCCTCATTCACAGTCCAAGCCTGATTTGCATCAACCATCAACTGCCCTTTTTTGCCAAGTAAGGCACGTAATGATTTAATGTTCTGGATATCTTGCGCCAAATCAAACCCAATCTTCAGCTTAAGAGCCTGATGTCCCGCTTCAAGTGCCGTTTCTGCAGTCTTTTCAGCATTGGTCGGGTTAATACCGCTGGCGTAGGTTTTTACGCTATCACTCACACCACCAAGATATTTCCAGAGGGGTGTTTTATCTCGCCTTGCCATTAGATCGTGAAAAGCAATGTCAATGCCGGCAATACATTGTGCGATTGGTCCAAATTCGCCAGTTTGCAATCCAAGAACCCATGTTTTTTTTGTCAATAGGTCAAATGCCTTCGCTGGGCCGTCAAATAGTTTACCGGTTAGCAAAGGTTTGAAAACGCTCTCAATTAGCCGCGCACGATGTTCTGCACCAACCGCTGGAAAGTTACACCAGACCTCACCAACCCCAGCAAAATCATCCTCGTCAGTCAATTTAACTAAAACCATTGGACGGTCGTACATTGTACCAAATGACGTTTGTACAATGGTTTCCAGAGGATAACGATATACTGAAACCTCAACAGACTTTAATTTGATCACACAAAACCTCCTGCGAACCTAAATAGACTCTCCTACTGCTTCTTGAGCGTAAATTACTTCATCTGGGAATGTTAGCACTTCTTACGAAAGGCAATGGTTTAATCTTCGGTAATTTTGCGGATATATTGGGTTCGGTCTTGAATCTTGGCTGCGATGGCTTAATCAATTAGTGTGATTCATATGTGTGTCATATACAGAGCCACATTTATCTAGACCCACGAAAAGAATTTTCTGGATTTTTAACTACCTGGCGGTCAACTATTAGATATTATGCAGATAAACCAAAAGCGTTATACACACATAATTGTTGGTGCCGGCTCCGCTGGCTGCCTATTAGCCAATCGACTAACGTCGCGTGCACAAAACTCTGTGCTTTTGATTGAGGCCGGTGCTTGGGATGATGGCTTCTGGTTAAAGCTGCCAGTTGGTTATTACAAAACGATGAACAATCAAAAAGTTTCACGACACTTTGCCTGTGAGCCCGGCGAAGGTTCTGGTGGTCGTTCAATCAACTGGCCGCGTGGGTGTGTAATTGGTGGATCCAGCAGCATTAATGGCCTAATCTTCATTCGCGGACAACATCAAAATTTTGATGACTGGGCAGCACTCGGTAACCATGGTTGGTCCTATAACGAGATCTTACCATATTTCAGAAGACTAGAAAACTTCAACGGCGAAGACTCTCAATTCCATGGTCGACACGGTGAATTGCAGGTATCAAAATTGCGCAACCATCATCCTGATTGTTCGGCATGGCTTGACGCAGCCCATCAATATGGCCTTCCACTAAATGATGATTTCAATGCTGATACAACTGAAGGAGTTGGGGAATACCATCTATCCATTGGTGCTCGCTGGCGTTCCAGTTCTTCCCGTGCTTTTCTGGCGCCAGCTAAAACTCGAAAAAACCTGGATATATTGACTAAAACATTGGTCACCCGCGTCCTTTTTAAAAACAAAAAAGCTGTTGGCGTTGAAATAGACCAAGAAGGACAAAAGCAAGTACTTCACGCTGAGACTGAGGTCATTTTGTCTGCGGGGGCAATACAATCGCCACAGATCCTCCAACTTTCAGGAATCGGGCCTGAAAAACTGTTGAAAAAACATGGTATTGACGTAGTTGTTGACAAGCCCGGTGTTGGCCAGAATCTTCAAGATCATTACCAAATGCGCACAATTGTGCAGATGCGATCGCGCGATTCTCTTAACAACCAAATTCGCAACCCATTTTCACTGCTCAGGATGGGTTTGGATTGGGCTTTTCGTGGACGCGGAGCACTGACCGTAGGAGCTGGACAAGTTGGTGGAGCAATGCGAACTGACTTTGCCCCAACAGACCAGCCAGACTTACAATTGTTTGTAATGCCGCTTTCAGTTGACAAGCCCGGCGAGCCACTACACCGTTTCCCCGGTTTCACCAGCGCGATTTGGCAATGCCATCCCCGATCACGTGGATCAATTGAAATTAAGACTCCAGACCCAACCGCAGCTCCAAAGATTCAACCTAATTACCTTGCTGATGAGCTGGATCAAAAAACTATGGTTGAGGGCATCAAGATCCTACGACAAATATATAAACAACCAAAATTTCGGGATTTGTGGGATGCTGAAATTGTACCCGGCGAACAAGTGAGGACCGACGCTGAGATAATTGACGCAATTCGCAAAGGTGGCGGCACCGTCTATCACCCGGTTGGAACCTGTAAAATGGGGATTGACGCTGCTGCTGTCGTTGGACCAGATTTGCGAGTACACGGGGTGACAGGGCTCCGCGTCGTCGACGCTTCTATTATGCCCCTGATAACCTCTGCTAATACAAATGCTCCAACATTAATGATTGCAGAAAAAGCGGCAGAAATGATCCTTGCAAGTAGCCACTAGTCAAGCGGGGGCAGATTAAACGGCGATGCCTAAAGGAGGAAAAGCAGATTTTCAATTTCTGTTTGCTCAAGATATTCTGGGAGACGGCAACCATTTTCCCTGCCATTCATAACAGTATGCCGATTTAAAAAATTCGTGATGAACTCCAGATAAAGCGAGTTGCAGCATTCAAGCACTTTGTTTTTGACGTAAATTCTGGGCTGATCCCAACTGAAGAGAATTTGGTTCATGCAGCCGTTGAGGTGCAAGAGTTTATGGAAAAGCTGACAGGAGGCGAAGATGGCTGAGAACGCCACTGGTCGAAAAACATGGAACTACAGTCCAGACGAACCAATCAGATATAACCCACTTTTTGATTGGCCTATTCACCCGTTGAAGGTTTTTACCTGGATGATAAAACGCTGGATTAGCATTTCACGTTTCTTGATGTTCATAATTTTAGGATTTGTAATTTATCAATATCTGACGCCTAGCCTTCAAACAATGCAGCACGTAACTTTTGACTGGGTGCTTTTAATTTTCCTTCGCAACACCACTCTTTTGTTTTTGGTGGCAGGATCCCTTCATCTATACTTACACGTCCGCAAAGCACAGGGTGACAGCTTCAAGTTCTTAAAGCAAGAGATGGCAATAAATAACAAACGCTTTAAATTTAACGATCAAGTCTATGACAATATGTTCTGGAGCATTGCGAGTGGAGTAACCGTGTGGACTGGTTATGAGGTTTTGTACCTCTGCTCCCTGGCGAAGGAATGGATTAGCGTTGCCCCATTGGCCGAACATCCTCTTCAATTCTTTTTTTGGATTTTATGCTTTCCGCTTATCCGTGGAACCCATTTCTATTTTATTCATCGTCTTCTGCATCACCCTTTTCTCTACCAACATGTTCACATTACACACCACAGAAATGTCAATACAGGGCCGTGGTCAGGAATTTCGATGCATCCGATTGAAAATTTAATTTACCAATCATCCCCATTGATTCATTTCATCATCCCATCTGATCCAGTAATTGTCATCATTCACCTTATTTTGGTGACCGTAAACCCAGCATTTACCCATTCAGGGTTTGAAAAAATTATGAACAAGGAGACCAAAATCTTGGACTCTGCAGACTTTCACCATCAGTTACACCACAAATACTTTGATTGTAACTATGGAAACATGGACGTGCCATTAGATGTTTGGTTGGGAACGCATCATGACGGTACAGATGAAGCAACCCAAAAGCTTCGTATGAAAAAACGTAAATCAGTGACGTAACTCTAGCAAGTATCACTTGGCTATATCAGTCCAGAACCAAGTTTGCGGATCGGGCAGCCTGTTTTTTTAAGGGGCAAAGTTAAGCACGAATCTAATTTCAGAGCGTGAAGTTTGGAAAGGGTTTTATTATAGATGACCGATACCAGCGAGCACTAAGCTAGAAAAAAATCCACTTTGTTAAGTATTATCTGCAGAGTATTAGTCGCAGTACTGAGCAGTCCGGCCGATCACTGAATCAGACCCAATATTGAAAAAGGTCTCAATATTCCCTGAGATCCACTGGCACTTACCCTAGATTCCAGCAATGCCTTTTGCATGACACAGATAAATTTCTTTTACTACTGATGGACCAAGCCCTATAAACTCAATTTTTGCGATATCTTTGCTTTTTTAAACGCCGGAAAAGGAAAGTTAACACTTAAAGCTTCAGGAACTAAGAGCCTGCCAATAGGTTCACTTAGTTAGTTTGGCTTGATTAAAAAAGGTGAAGTGGCATGGTTCCGGCTAAGATCGCCCCCTTTAATTGGAGCTATATCAATAGTTAGAACACGCTAAAGCGTCATGCTTTCAATTGAAATCGGATTTTCTGCCGAGCCACCCAGTGGAATAGAGGCCGCTAATTTTGGAAACAATGAGGTTTTATCCGCGTAGGACTGCACCACAATTTTTGCCAGCAGCGGCGATGACCGCATCACTAATTGCCTCGATTTCAGCTTCACCCAATGTCGCTTTTTGCGGCGTCAGGGTAATGGTAACGGCAAGCGATTTTCGACCATCGCCAATATTTTTGCCCTGATACACGTCAAATAGCTGAATATCAGTTACCAATGGGCCCGCTGCCGATTTTACCGCACGAAGAAGCTGGCTTGCCGGTACACCATCATCAAGAATAAATGCAAAGTCACGGCTGACTGGCTGGAATTGTGACATTTTCAGATAGGACCGCGCAGGCCCACGTGATTTCGCCAATGGCACATCTTCTAAAAACAGCTCAAAACCGACAAGCGTATTTCGTAGCCCAAAATGCGCCGCAACCTGCGGATGCAATTCACCAAATTGCGCCAGCAAAGAACGGCCTTGTAGCAACCGGCCACAACGACCCGGGTGAAAATAATCAGGCCCGCCGGATTCGATTTGCAAGCTGCCACGCCGCACGCCAAGAACCGCAAGCGCCGCTTCGGCATCAGCCTTGGCATCAAACACATCAACCAAACGCCGGCTGCCATGCCATTCGCGTGGTGCCACAGCCCCATGCCGGATTGCCGCCACAGCGGTTCGTTGCTGATCAGGCTCATCACCAAGAAAGACCGGCCCAACCTCGAACATCGCAATGTCAGCTTCGCCACGGTCTTGATTGCGGGCGGCCGCCGACAAAAGATTTGGCAATGCCGATGGGCGCATAATTGACAGATCAGCACTAATCGGATTGACCAAGCGCAGACTGGTATCACCGCCACCAAACATCACCGCTTCTTTTTCACCAAGGAAAGAGAATGTTACCGCCTCCGTCAAACCACGTTCGGCCATAGCACGGCGCAGCCGCAATGGACGCACCTGAGCCAAATTCACCGCTGGCTGGGCGACAACATGTTCACGCGGCAAATGCACCATTGGCAAATGATCAAATCCATAAATCCGGCTGATCTCTTCCACAAGATCGGCAGCGCCGTCAATATCACCGCGCCATGGTGGCGGGCTCACCTGCAAGCCAGCCGCATCTTCGCGAACCGTAAAGCCAAGGTTTTCCAGAATTTCAATCTGGCGCGCCTTTGGCACAATCATGCCGGTCAGCCGTTCAAACTTGTCGCTTGCCAGAAAAATTTCGCGCTTCCAGTCGGCACCGTCACCAGCAATCACCATATGGCTTGCCTGTCCGCCACAAATATCCATCACCAATCGCGCCACATAGCCTGACGCCCATTCAGGTGATGTCACATCAAGGCCGCGTTCAAAGCGAAAGCGGGCATCTGAATGGATATTGAGCTTTCGACCCGTTGTGGCAACGGCAATCTGGTCAAAAATCGCAATTTCCAGAAACATCTTATCGGTGGCATCACTCACGCCAGACCGCTCACCACCCATGATGCCAGCAAGATCATCAGGACCATTGGCATCGCCAATCACCAGCATATCTTCGTCAAGATCATAGGTTTTTTCATTTAGCGCGGTCATGGTTTGGCCTGCTTTTGCCCGACCAATAATCAATTTGCCACCATCAATTTTATCAATGTCATAGGCATGAAGCGGGCGGCCAAGATCGACCATCACATAATTGGTGATATCAACCAATGCGCTGATTGGCCGTTGACCAATGGCTGTTAGGCGGTTTGCCATCCATGCAGGACTGCTGCCATTTTTCAATCCGGTAAAGGCACGGCCTGATACCAATGGGCATAGATGCGCCTCATCAGGTGCTAAATTCAGATCCCATGATATCGGGCTGTCAAAGTTGCCCTCAAGCGGGCTTGTATCAATTGGCTTTAACCGGCCATAACCAGCCGCTGCCAGATCGCGCGCAACACCGCGAACGCCAAGACAATCAGCCCGATTGGGCGTGATCGCAATTTCGATAATCGGGTCATCAAGCCCGGCATAGGCGGCAAATGATGCACCAACAGGGGCATCTGCCGCCAGATCGATAATGCCGTCATGTTCATCTGATAACTGCATTTCGCGTTCCGAACATAGCATGCCATTTGACAGCTCGCCACGAATCTCACCGGTTTTCAGCGTCAGATCAATCCCGGGAACATAGGCACCAACCGGCGCAAAAACACCCTTCATGCCAGCGCGTGCATTCGGCGCGCCACATACCACCTGAACCGGATCACCAGCACCAATATTAACCATGCAGACGCGCAATTTATCAGCATTGGGATGTTGCTCAGCCGAAATCACTTCGGCAATCACAAATGGTGCCAAGGCAGCCGCACGATCGACAACTGATTCGACTTCCAGCCCAAGCATGGGCAGAACGTCCAAGATATCAGCCAGCGGCCGATCGGTTTCAAGATGGCTGAACAGCCAGTCGCGGGTGAATTTCATCAGACAGCTCCCCCAGCAAGACCGGCATGAATTGACGGCGCGTCAAATGGCAAAAAGCCGTAATGGCGCATCCAGCGCAAATCGCTATCGTAAAAGGTACGAAGATCGGGGATGCCATATTTCAGCATCGCAATCCGCTCAATCCCCATACCAAAGGCAAATCCTTGATATTTTTCCGGATCATAGCCGCAATTTTCCAGAACGCGTGGATTGACCATTCCCGAACCAAGAATTTCCAACCAATCATCACCAGCGCCAATTTTCAACGCACCATTTTCGCGGGTACAGCCAATATCAACTTCGGCTGATGGCTCGGTAAAGGGAAAATAGCTTGGCCTAAACCGCACTGGCAAATCATCAACGCCAAAAAAGGCGCGGCAGAAATCAATCAAACAGCCTTTGAGATGCCCCATATGAATGCCGTCGCCAATGACCAACCCTTCACATTGATGAAACATCGGCGAATGTGTGGCGTCATGGTCCGACCGATAGGTGCGCCCAGGAACAATGATGCGGATTGGTGGTTCATTGGCCTCCATAGTCCTGATCTGCACCGGCGAGGTATGCGTGCGAAGCACCTTGCGTTTGCCATTGGCATCGGCTGGCAGGTAGAATGTGTCGTGCTCCTGACGGGCGGGGTGTTCGGGCGGAATATTCAGCGCGGTAAAATTATAATAGTCGGATTCGATATCTGGGCCTTCGGCAACCTGAAACCCCATTTCGGCAAAAATAGCGATCACTTCTTCAATGGTGCGTGACAATGGGTGAAGCCGTGCATCAATTTCGGGTCGGCTTGGCAAGCTTACATCCAACCGTTCGGCGGATAATCTTGCATTCAACGCCGCTGATGCCAGCAGCGTCTGTTTGGCGTCAATTGCCGCGGCGATCTCGTCCTTGACCTTGTTCAGCGCTTGGCCTGCCTGTTTGCGCGCTTCGGCATCCATTCCACCAAGATCGCGCATCATCAATGAAATGCGGCCTTTTTTACCAAGCGCGTCAATGCGAATTGCCTCAAGCGCATCAAGGCTATCTGCGGCAGCAATGGCGTCAATGATTTCTGAAGATACGGCATCAAGGCTTTTCATTATATTTCACCATCGGTCGTCATATGACTCAAAAAAAAGCGGGCTTGAAAAAAACAAGCCGCCGTGATCACAGTGGCCAGATCAATCATGGTCAAAACCAATCATTTTTTCTGGCACCGGTCAACACAACGGCTCGTATATCGTCTCGTATTTTGGGAAGATCCCTAGCTTGCCGCTTTTGACCGCTCTACCAGGGCCTCAAATGCGCGTGGCTCATTCACCGCCAGATCAGCAAGCATTTTGCGATCAACTTCGATTCCAGCTTTGATAAGGCCACCCATCATCTGTGAATAGGTTACACCGTACAGGCGTGCAGCGGCATTGATTCGCTGGATCCATAAAGCGCGAAACTCCCGCTTCCGCACACGCCGGTCACGATAGGCATATTGACGTGCCTTATCGACGGCTTGGGTAGCAGTTCTGAATGTGTTTTTACGACGTCCATAATAGCCTTTAGCCGCCTTGATTACCTTGGCGTGCCGGGCGTGAGTCGTGGTACCTCTTTTAACGCGTGCCATTTACCAGCCTCCGTTAAGCGTATGGAAGGAAACGTTTAACGATGCGCGCATCCGCATCGCACAAGATCATGGTGCCACGAGCTTGACGTTTCATTTTCTGGGAACGGCGACGTAGGTTATGGCTTAGGAAGGCTGCAGAGCCGCGAACCTTGCCATTTGCGGTCAGGCGAAATCTCTTTTTCGCACCGCTTTTGGTCTTCATCTTGGGCATTTTGACCTCTTTCTACTTAAAAGGAAGCTTGTTCCATATTCAATCCGAAGATTTCGGCGGAAAAGCCATAAACCGGCCGGGCATGCCCTGATTTTTCAGGCCCGGACGCGATATTGAACGCTAAGTGTGCGGTTTATATAGGCAAAGGCTTGCGGAATCAAGCCCTGATCCTATTGATCGTCAAATTCTCAACAGCGAGTAATATTCTGGCTTTGGCCTTATTTTGGCGCCAAAACCATAATCATCTGGCGACCTTCCATTTTTGGCATCGCCTCGACCTTAGCAAATTCGTCAGTTTCGTTGCGAACCCGTGTCAAAACGATGGCACCAAGATCCTGGTGCGCCATTTCACGGCCACGGAAACGAAGCGTTACTTTTACCTTATCGCCGCCACTCAAGAATTTCTGCACACTGCGCATTTTGACCTGATAATCATGCTCATCAATATTCGGACGAAGCTTGATTTCTTTGACCTCGATAATCTTTTGCTTCTTCCGCGCTTCATTGGCGCGTTTCTGCGCTTCATATTTATATTTGCCGTAATCAAGAATTTTGCACACTGGCGGGTCAACATTGGGTTGCACCTCAACCAGATCAAGGCCAAATTCTTCGGCCTGACGTATTGCTTCTGATGTATCTAGAACCCCAAGCTGGGCACCTTCTGGATCAATGCAGCGTACTTTTGGCGCACGGATGGCACCATTCACGCGCGGGCCGTCCAAAACAGGCGGCGTATTACTATGTGGACGTGCTATTTAACTCTCCTATAGCGGTCAAAAACATTCAAATTTGATCAAGCCAATATCACGAAGACTTGATCAGGTTATTTACTACCAAAAACAGCGGATTAATACCAGTTTTTTCGATTTATCCAACAGGCAACCATCCAAAATGATTTTTTTCAGCATCTGCCTAGGCCTTTGCAACCATATCAGGGGCAAGACTCTCGCTTCTCAATGTCGCCAGAGCTTCAGCCATATCAATGACCTGCTGTTCATTTGATCCAAGCCGGCGCAGCGCGACAGTTCCGGCTTCGGCTTCACGTCCGCCAACCGCCAAAATAAATGGCACCTTCATCACGCTATGTTCACGCACCTTATAGCTGATCTTTTCATTGCGAAGATCGGTTTCGACACGCAAGCCAAGATCGGTTGCGGCAGCAGCAACCTCGCGGGCATAATCATTGGCCTGATCAGTAATCGACGCCACCACAATCTGCACCGGTGCCAACCATGCCGGCATACGACCTGCATATTGTTCAATCAAAATGCCAATCCAGCGTTCCATTGATCCCAAAATCGCACGATGCAACATCACCGGACGATGCCGGTTACCATCTTCGCCAACATATTCGGCGTCTAACCGGTCAGGCAGCACAAAATCGACCTGCAAGGTACCGCATTGCCAATCACGACCAATCGCATCCCGAAGCACAAATTCAAGCTTTGGCCCATAAAAAGCACCCTCACCCGGATTTAAAATCGTATCCAGCTTGGCCGCCTTTGTCGCATCGGTCAGCGCCGCTTCGGCACGATCCCATGTGGCATCATCACCGGCGCGCACTTCTGGCCGGTCAGAAAATTTCACCCGAACTTCATGAAAACCGAAATCGGCATAGATTGATTGCAACAGCGAACAGAATTTCACCGATTCAGCCGTGATCTGGTCTTCGGTACAAAAGATATGCGCATCATCCTGCGTAAAAGCGCGAACCCGCATGATACCATGCAAGGCGCCTGATGGCTCATTGCGATGGCAAGATCCAAATTCGGCCATCCGCAATGGCAGGTCGCGATAGGATTTAATGCCCTGCCGGAAGATCTGCACATGGCAGGGACAATTCATCGGTTTGAGCGCTAACGTTCGTTCATCTTCAGATTGGGCGGTGAACATATTCTCACCGAATTTTTCCCAGTGGCCAGAGGCCTCCCAAAGGCTGCGATCAACAAGCTGCGGGGTTTTCACTTCGCTATAGCCAGCCGCATCAAGACGGCGGCGAACATAAGCTTCAATTTCACGATACAGAACCCACCCCTTGGCGTGCCAGAAAACCGAACCAGCCGCTTCTTCTTGCAAATGAAACAGGCCAAGCTGACGCCCCAATTTGCGATGGTCGCGTTTCTCGGCTTCTTCCAGCATATGAAGATAAGCTGCCAAATCTTTTTCAGTGACCCATGCCGTGCCGTAAATCCGTTGCAGCATTGGCCGGGTTGAATCGCCACGCCAATAAGCACCGGCAACTTTCATTAATTTGAAAGCATGACCCAGCTTGCCAGTTGATGGCAAATGCGGGCCGCGGCAAAGATCGATAAAATCACCTTGCTGATAGAAAGTGACGGTCTGATCAGCAGGAATTGCCTCGACCAGTTCTATCTTGAAAGGCTCATTATTTTTTTTATAGAAAGCCACCGCTTCATCGCGCGTCCAGACATTGCGGATAATTGGCTCGTCACGGTCAACAATCTCATGCATCCGTTTTTCAATGCTGGCAAGATCATCTTCGCTAAAGGCCTTTTCACGATGGAAATCATAATAGAATCCATTTTCGATTGCCGGACCGATCGTGACCTGTGTTTCAGGGAACAATTCCAATACCGCTTCGGCCATGACATGCGCGCAATCATGACGCAATAAAGCCAACGCCTGTTCGTCTTTGGAAGTAACCAGTGACAGCCGCGCATCATTTTTGATTGGACGGGTCAAATCCCATTCAGCGTCGTCAACAACGGCAAGCAATGCAGCCTTGGCAAGACCCGGCCCAATATCGGCAGCAATTGCTGCTGGTGTTACCGGCTGGTCATATGATCGCTGCGATCCATCTGGAAGCGTGATATTTGGCATTATTGTAAAAAACCTCTTACTATCAATGGGGCCAGCGGCTAGTTGGCCGCTTCGCCACAAACTTGGCAGACCATAGCTGCACCCTTGCCGAAACTCAAGTAAACTGGTGGTTCAGCATGCAAATCTATAGCCAAATCGAACGCCGCCTGTCCGGCCATCAAAGCAGGCGCATGGCATCATCGGCATCATCGGCATCACTAACGCAAAAATCAACATTCCCAAATCATCAATTTATGATTTTACGTTCCGGTTCGCCGCCGCCCGATCCAGCACCCGCCGATAGATTTTTATCGTTTGCCAACACATG
>Ga0206129_10004195_pt1 | contig 16066 bp, 17 predicted proteins | sample Helgoland_Spring_8_FD_148616 | JGI IMG/M metagenome (GOLD analysis project Ga0206129, IMG submission 148616) | Pelagic subsurface seawater microbial communities from Kabeltonne, Helgoland, North Sea - Helgoland_Spring_Bloom_20160502_2 | ecosystem: Environmental > Aquatic > Marine > Epipelagic ...
TCACCAATATAGTATATTATCTTAATATCTAATTCAAATTTGTTGAAATCATTTTTAGATCTTCTACATGTTGAGCGGTCCACTTCATCCTGTAATATTTCAAAGGTACAGTCGCCATCTATCAATATATTTGCCATTTTCATACTTTTTCTTTTATAATGACAATATGAGTCCCATGTTAGTCTCTTTTCATCGTTTCCTATCCCAATATATCCAGAATTGGGTCCAACAAATACTTCACAACATAAGATTTCACATTTACCTTTCAACTTAATATTTTTAAAAAAGATTTTATTTATGTTTATTTTTTTAATGTCGCAATATTTATTTTTAACTATGTTTGTTGGTATTTTTATTTTGTCCTTGATTTTATTAAATTCAGTATATATTATTTCACTGTATTTTTCCGCGCCGTATTCTGTTGTGTGAACGGTATCACTAATTAATTGTTTGCTATAAGTTAAATAATTGTTGAGGTCAATGAAGTGTAAATTATTTTCAATTAAATATTTTTTTAAAAATATATAAAAATTAATTCTGTTTTCGTGCCGCTGAGCTGGAAAAAATAAAAAAATTAACTTACAATTATTGTGTGAAAACATGTATTTAAAAGTATCCAAGGCTTTAATTATTTTAGAGTAATCATTCGGATGCATGAGTCCTGTAGAAAACCAATCAATAAAACAAACATTTGGATTTTGTTCCAATACCTCGACAATCTTTGATACGCCACATGGGAATAAGTGATTACCACCATACCCATGTTTGTTTATTGGTGTATTAAATTTGTTACTTAAAAAATCTACATATCCATTTTTTTGTTGAGTAACAGATGCTCCAAAACAAGAAATATTCATTATAAAATAACATTATAAAATATTTTATACAAAAAAATACATATTCAAACTATACCAACGTCATCTTTATATATTGCAATATATTTTCTACTAATTTTTTAAATTCAGGTACATAACAAGTATTTTGGTGTTCTACACTTGCACCAAAAACTTATATCATATTATAATATATAAATATAATTCTAATTTACTTACTATAAAATATTACTTTCCATAACCTTCATAATTTCCAAAAAACCATTTTATAATTTTCCTAAATTGTCCATCCAAAAATAAACTATTAAATCTATTATATATATTTTCTATTTGTCAAGTTATGTTTTTATAGAACTCATATAAAATATCTATTACAAGTGAATAGTTTTATAATATGAATTTATGTTGTTGTATATATTTATTATAAGCACCAATATGATAATAATTTGACTAAAAATAGCATCACCTCTACTAAATGTTTATTTTTTGGACTTCTGACTCTAGAATATTACACCAAAATTCATTATACATACTTTTTGTTATTCCATCTATTTCCTTTATTCCAAAAAGTTGTACATGACTCCAACATTTTATAGTCTTCGCTTTTGTGTGGTTGCATTTCTATATACTATTATATCTTATTATCTCGCCATAATCCTGTACAAACATGCATTCCGTAACACCCGCTTTTTTTTAATTCTTCTATATATTGTTGATTATTTTTTGTAGGTGGATGAAACAATTTTCTTTTGCTAACACAAATATCATCGTTTATTTTAGAATATTTTTTCCACATATCAAAAACAAACATAGGTCCTGTTCCTAATACATTTCCATCTATATTTTTGTCTATATTATAATCTAATTTTGTTCGGTCAATTGTAAATAACGTATCCATTAAAGACTTCCAATATGGATGGTTGGGTTGAGAGGCAAAAATACAATTTCCTAAACAAATAGGGTTTCCGCTTTTGTCTTCTCTATTACAAGGTATTACAACTTTTTCATTTAATAAATCAAATTGTTTAAACATTAGATAATCCATATCTGTGTATAATCCACCATATTTATACATTAAAAAATATCTAACCATATCTATCTTCATAATCATTCTTGGTAATTCATTAAACTTATCATAATATTCTTGAAAATCATTTTTCATAAGTTTATCTACATCATCATCTTTCCACAATATATATTCAAAATCTGGATTTGTTTCTTTAATTGAATTTGCATAATATAAATTTAAACCAGGTATCTCATTTTTTCCCATCCATATATGATGAATAATTTTTGGTATAGACATTATATAATATAATAACAAATAATATATAATATTTAAACTTATAATCGGTGTTTTAAATTTCCAAAAGGTGTAACCAATTCTTAAAAATATTTTTCCATTTGAAAAAATCATTATTATTATTTAAAATACAATTTATATATTTTTTTATTTCTTGAATTTCTCCATCATTAAAATAATTAAAATATTATCTTTCATTAAAAAAATTAATAATATATTTATTAATTTTGTTATTTATGATTATTTGTTATATATATATAAAATTACAAATCATTCAAACTCTGCCAAAATCATCTTCATATCTTACAATATCTTCTTCGCCTAAATACTCTCCTATTTGTGTTTCCACAAACTCAACCACTTCATCTCCAATATTCTCCATTCTGTGAAGGGTTTCTTTGGGAATGTAAATATGTTGATTTGGATTTAATACATGAAAATCTTTCCCAACCTGAACCTTTGCTTTACCTTTCACAATGACCCAGTGTTCGCTTCTTTTATAATGACTTTGTAATGATAATCTTTTCCCTGGATAAACTCCAATTCTTTTCACTTTAAATCCCCCAGTATCGGTTCCCTCAACATTGATATACCAGCCCCATGGGCGATACACTTTGGTATGGTATTCTGGCAAATGACTATTATTTTTTTTCAATATGGATACCATTTTTTTTACATCTTGTGTTTTGTCTTTATTACAAACCAGAAGAGCGTCTCTTGTATCAATAACGACTAAATTGTTACAACCAATTAATCCGACCAATCTGTTTTCAGTCATGACCAAACAATCATTGCTGTCAATGTTGATCGTGTCTTTTCCCAAAACACAGTTGTTTTCATCTTTTTCTAAATGGTTAAAAAGAGCCTTAAAGCTTCCAATATCGCACCAATAACCTGTATATGGGATTAAAACACCATTTTTATGGTTTTCCATTATGGCGTAATCGATTGAAATCGATGTTATATTTTTCCAATATTGATTATTTAATTTGATAATTTTATTTTTAATTTCGGAATGTTTTTTTGTTTCGGCTATATTTTTTAAAATCTCTGATTGATATGTTTTTAATTCTTTTAACATCGTCAAGTTATTAAATAAAAAAACGCCCGAATTCCAATAAAAATTTCCATTCGCGACATATTCCTCCGCTACCTCTTTGTCTGGTTTTTCCTTAAACTTTAAAACGGTTTTTAAATCAGGATTATTTTCAGATTGACCGGTTTCAATATATCCATAACCTGTTTCTGGATAGCATGGTTTTATTCCCAAAAATCCTATAGATGATTCGTCAATATTTAAAAATCCTTTTTTAACACATTCGACAAAAGTTGTTTCATCCCATACATGGTCTGCCGTCATCACTAATAAATCATCGGTTGGTTCGGTATATAATACAGCCGTCGCGATTGCTGCGCATGTATCTTTACCACAAGGTTCGCTTATAATTAAGTAGTTGTCTATGGACAATTCGGAGAGTTGGTCTTGGATAATAAAATGATGTTTTTCGTTGCATATAATTATAAGTTGCTTTGGATTTAAAGCCAAAGCGGTTTTACAAGAAACTTGAAACATTGTTAATTCATCGGTTAGTTTCAGAAACTGTTTTGGCAATAACTTTCGTGAAAGAGGCCATAGACGAGTCCCATTTCCACCACACATAATTATTATTTTTAGATTTTCCATATAAATTTATATTATGAATTATATTTAAATTATAATTAAACCATATTGTCAAATTCATATTTTTCTTCAAAAATATGGATTTTATAAAAATTCATCACTCAACCGTAACAACTTTTGCTAAATTTCTTGGCATATCAGCATTACATTTCTTGTAAAGAGATAATTTCAGAGCTAATAATTGTAATGGTACAATACACAATAAATCACCATAGCAATCGTTTTTCACGACCAAAATTGTATTGGGTAAATCCAAGTCTTGTTTATCGGTAACCAAGATGATTTTTGCGTAGCGGCTTTTAATTTCCTCGTACGCGTTCATATTTTTGGCAAAATACTTATTTTCTGGCGCGACCAAAATTACCGGGAAATCTTTCTCCAAGAGAGCGAATGGACCATGTTTTAAACTGCTGGAACTATATCCTTCCGCATGGATATAAGAGATTTCCTTAATTTTCAGAGCCGCCTCCTGGGCAATCGCTTCAGCTTTGTCTTTTCCTAAAATAAAGCAGTTGTTTTGCGTTTTAAAAATATCTAAAAAACTATCAATATCATTTTTTTCCAAAGTTTTTTCAATATCCAGATGTAGTTTTCTTAAATCACGAATATGTTTTTTTCGCTTCTGTAAATTGATGTCGTTCACTTGGGCGAACCAAATTGCCATCATCGACAAAATTATAACTTGTGATGTGAAAGACTTGGTAGACGCTACACCTACTTCGCGCCCAGCATTTAAGTAACAACCGCAATCTACTTCTCTGGCAATTAACGAATCAACCACGTTCACGACGCCAATTGTTATTAAATCTAAATCTTTACACATTTCTAAACATCGATGAAGATCTTTAGTTTCTCCTGATTGAGACATTAAAACCAAAGCGGTTTTTCCGTTTTTAGGTATATCATTTAACTCAAACTCGGCGCCATCAATTACTTGTACTGAATTAAATTTACACAAATCCTTCAAGTATTTTTTACCACACATTCCAGCAAAATACGAAGTCCCACAACCTAATAAAATTAAATTTTCCACTTCCAACAGCGCCGTTTTTTGCTGTTCCAATCCTCCCAATTTCACTTTGTTATTGGACAAAAGGCGTCCACCCAAGCTAATGGAGCGCAGCGATGAATCGACTTGTTCGTAAATCTCTTTTTCCGTCCAATGTTTATATGGAAATGGTGTTAATTCTAAATTTTTATTTTTAATTTGTAATTCCGCATATATTTCACGAGTCGTCATTTCAACTTGTCCATTTACCATTTTCAATTTACAAATATCATGATTGTTCAATACTATATAATTATTAGTTTTGTTACAAAAAGCTGACTGTTCCGATGCGACTAAACCGATATTATTATTTACACTCACTAAAAGAGGGCTACCTTTTCTGGTACAATATAAAGTATCCAAATCAAACTTAGATAAAATAGCCAAACCCCATGTACCTTCCAATTGTGACAACGTTTTTTCAATTGCTTTTTCAACATCTTTTTTTATTAAATAGTTTAATTCAATTGTGTTCACAATAACTTCTGTGTCTGTTTCAGAAACACACCGAATATCGTTTTTTATTAACTCTTTTTTGAGTTCTAAATAATTCTCAATAATACCGTTGTGTACTAACACGAAATTGCCTAAATAACTGGTATGTGGATGACTATTGATATCTGTTTTTGGACCGTGTGTTGCCCACCTAGTATGGGCAATGCCAATTGAAGAAGACTGGTGTTGTTCTTTCTCTTGATCCAATAACTCAATTGATGATTTCACTCTGGACGCGTATTTTGTTGTTTGAAAATTATTACTAATAATGGTCGTGATTCCTGCTGAATCGTAACCACGATTTTGTAATTGTTTCAATCCCAATAAAAGTATATCTACAACTTGTGGGGAGATCCCTGCTATGATTCCGCACATTATATATATATATATTATATTATTTAGCCTAAAATCATATGAATACTCATTTATGGTTTGGTTTTAATTTTACCAACATTTTTTAGAACATTTTAGTTAAAATATCAATAGTATCTTGATACTTTGATACATGGTGTCCCATTACTCTATTGTCGTTGTAAATTTCATAATCGTTTCCACCCTTCATGGTTTTATCTCCAAAAAAATGAATTTCGTCATATAATTTTTCCACAAATTTCAAACAAAATGTTTTGTCCCATCCCTCAGGGAAAACATCAGCGCTAATTTGACCTCCAATTGAAAATTTAATAGGTGTAATTTCACATGTTTCTTGTGAAATATAATCTTCCCATTGATTTTTAATAATACTAATCATTTTTTCTCTGGTCTTATTTTTTATATCGTACTCATAGAATTCATCACGTTCTTTCTGTGTACATTGTCTCCCAACAGGACAAATATTTATCATACCTGTCCGATATTCTATAAACGTACCTCTTTTTACTGGACAATCTGTATTTGACATTACACTTAAACAAATACTAACTAATTTCTTGAAATGTTTCTCTCCCAGTTCATCCACAAAACTACCTTTGAAAATACATGTTTCATTTTTGTATGCCATTAATCCATTTTCAGAAAATCTCCAATCAAATAAATGGAAATTTTCTTCTTTTAGTTGTTCTATTTGTTTTTCTAAATCAGAACCACCCACAAATCCTATATCTATATCCGGTCGTTGTTTTAACTTAACCAAACAATCAATCATTTCCTTTTGAACCACTTTTCGTGGTTCAGTTAAAGTTCCATCTACATCAAAAAGAATTAATTTCATTATATTATTATATATATATATATATATATATATATCAAATGGAATCTTTTTCGCAAATAAATCAAGATATTAATGTAATTTCTTTTTTCAATAATAAAACAGATATGTATTTTATAGATATAGGCGCACATGATGGCAAATCATTTTCCAATACATTTTTATTAGAAAAAACTTATAATTGGAAAGGAATATGTTCAGAACCATTACCAAGCTCTTTTAAAAAATTAACTAAATGTAGGAATGTAATTTGTGATAACAGTGCTGTATTTAGTAAATCAGATCTATCTTTAGAATTTTCTGTGTCCGATATGTTATCAGGATTAACACATTGTATAGATAGATTTGAAGATGTTAAAAAATGTAATTCAATTATTATAAAAACAATTACATTACAAAGTTTACTAGATAATTATAATGCACCAAAAATAATTCATTATTTTTCATTAGATACTGAGGGATCTGAATTAGAAATATTAAAATCAGTTGATTTTTCCAAATATACATTTTTGTATATCAATTTAGAGCATAATTTTATTGAACCAAAAAGAACTGAAATGAAAACATTATTATTAAATAATGGATATGTATTTAAAGGACAGAATTCATTCGATGATGACTATATACATGAAACAACTGTAATTGGAACTTACTATTATCAAGAAGATTATACTAAACCAATAATAATAAAAAGGCAAAATAAAACTGATTTTTCGGTTTCCAGTCCTTATTGGAACAATGATATTGGTACATTCAATAATGGTTTTTTAGAATGGAAAATACTTGGTAAAGGAAAATTATTTTTTACATATATAGATTATGGTAATGGGAATATATGGCATAGAGATAATAGAAAAGACAGATAATTTTATAGTTATAAATGGAAACGAAAGTTTTAGAAGATATTGATAAACAATTAGACACACGCTATTTTAGAATTGGTACACACGGATCATTATTTAGGACATTTGAATTGGTCAATATCTTTATATCCTAATGAATTAAAATTTTTTATTTAATACATTTTCAACAATTGACCAATTCCATCTTCAAATTTCACCTTAATATCCCACCCCAAGTCTTTTAATTTTTGATTGCTAATATAATACCTCATATCATTAAACGGTCTATCCTCTATATGCTCTATCCATTCATTGTAATTCTCCGTTTTTTTTATTTTTTTTATTAGCATTTTTGCGACTACTAATATGGAGTACTCCATATTCTCATCACATCCAATGTTATAAATCTCTCCGACTTTTCCCTTTTTTAAAATACATTCAAATGCCGTCGCTGTATCATGAGAGTGTAAGAAGGCCCTAACACAAGACCCGTCGCCTTGTATCGTGACCTTTTTATCCTGGTTCAATTGTTCAATAAAGCGCGGTATAACCTTTTCCGGGTATTGATTCGGTCCGTATACATTGTTCCCTCTGGTGATAATAATAGGCATATTAAAGGAATGATTATAAGACTGTGCTATTAATTCAGCACCTGCTTTTGTAGCTGCGTAAGGGTTCGTCGGGCACAAAATGCTGTGCTCTGTCTTATGTTTTTCATCCACTGTAAGCATTGACTCACCATACACTTCATCAGTTGAAACGTGAATAAATTTTTTAATTTTGTTGTAAAGGCGACACGCTTCTAAAAGAGTATGGGTTCCTACTATATTATCTTGGGTATACTGAAGAGCATCTGAAAACGAATTTTGAACATGGGATTGAGCGGCAAAGTGAATGACGTGCGTTGGTTTGTGTGTTTCCAAAACATGTCTTACTAAATCCATAGAGCATAAATTGCCTTTAATAAAAATATATCTCTTTGAATTTCTCCATTTTAAAGCGACATTTTCAATATTAGCACAGTAATACAAAGCGTCAAAATTTATAATCTGGATTTTATTAAATCTCTCCATAATCAAATTTATAAAGTTAGACCCAATAAATCCTGAACCACCTGTCACTAACAAAATTGTTTCTTTATCATTGGTAAAATCCGAATGTTGCTTTTTAAACGTCTTATCTCGCTTATAATTATAAAAAAGCTCTTTAATACTTTCTTTTATATTTTTAACGGTGTAAAGCGACTCTAAACGCGATGTGTCTAAGAAATTATTAGATCTATCTGAATCTAAAATTTTAGACTGTTCTTCAAGAGTAAAATTTTCCCAAGTAAAATCTTTGTCCACCATTTCTTTATACATTTCCAAGATTTCGTTGTGTGTAATCAATCCAGGATTGGTCAGGTTCATGGTTCCGATTGTTTTGTTTTCCATCATATCAAAAACGAATGGTAAAAGTTCGGGTAGAACTGTCATCGAGTTTGGTACAGAACAAATCTTTTGATATCGTGTGATCTTGGTAATGAAATTGCGTGGATTGTCTTCTCCTACAATGGGCATTCGGATACGAAGATTTAAAATAGGTCCATTAATTAGGTTTAATAAACGTTCTGTAAATCCTTTTGCCGTTGAATAGGCAGAACCGAAGAAATTAGGTAAACTTTTTTCATTAAAACCATTTTTTTCTTCTCCAAACAAATGTTCTTCATCGTAAGTGAAAATACATCCCGTACCCAAATATGTTAGATGGATATTTCTCTCTTTACAAATGATTCCAAGAGAGATTGGGGAAAAAAGATTGTCTCTTATATTTTCTTGAAGTTTGGTTTCTTGTTCTAAATAATCTATTGTTGGGTATTCTTTTCCATCAATTATACCGTGAGTCCTCCCAATAAAAGAAACAATATGTGTAGGCTTAACCAAATCTATTTCTTGTTTTAACGCGTCAATATTATCAACACGACAACTTCCCAAATGAAATGTTTTTTTGTTAGATTTCAATATTTCTACGAATTGCGATCCAATCCATCCTTTTCCTCCATAAATAAGAATATTCATTGTTAAACTATGTTTACATGGATTTAAGTTTTTTTATTTGTAATAAACATAATATTGTGATAAATTAACAATGAGCAAAGATATCGTAGCAGGTGGTATTACAGGAATTTTGTCACAACTCCTAACCTGGCCGACAGAATTCCTGAAGACCACCAAACAACTCCCAAAATATAACAATCAAAGCATTTTCAACTCTGTTAAAAAAGAAGTTTATATAAATGGCCCAAAAGTATTTTATAGAGGAAGTTTGGCGCAAGTTATTTCCGCGTTTCCGAGATCAGCAACGCGTTTCACAGTTTATAATAAAACGCATTCTTTTTTAGATAAAAACAATATAAATCCTACTGTCGCGAAAATGTTTTCAGGTATTATAGCCGGTTCGATGGAAGCATTCTTTATTCAAACTCCCGCTGAAATCATTAAAGTACAGTGTATTAATAAAAAAATTAATGCGGTAAACGCGACAAAAACCATTTTCTTAGAAAATGGTTTTTTAGGATTCTGGACAGGTGTTTGGCCTACGGTTATTCGTCAAGGTTCATCGCAAGGGATTAGTTTCACAGTATGTCATACTCTAAAACCTTATCTGGACTCCCATGATATTGGATTTTCAGCCTTAATCGCGGGTGGGTGCGGTGGAATAGTCGCTACATTATGTAATAACCCGATTGACGTAGTTAAAACATACCAACAAAGTGACCGAAAATCCAAATCTATTTTAGAAATAATGAAAGAAATCAAAAAAACGAAAACTATTGCGGGGTTTTACACTGGGATTAGCTTTAGACTGATGCGAATGGTTCCTTTACACGGGTCAACATTTTATTTTTATGACATAATTAAAAAATATGTTTAGTATATAATTAAAAAATATGTTTAGTATATGCCGCAATTATATCAACTCAAATCCGAAGTTTGGCTCAACAGACATGATGAATGTTACAAAAACATAATTACAATCTCTCCTCCTCCAAAAGACAAATCACTCAAAATGATTACTAAATTATATAACCGAGAAAGATTATCCCCTTTTCAGGAGAGAAGTCCATGTTGCCCTCAAAACAATTGTATGTATGTAGTGATGGACCCGAATGATAAATGCGAGATGCTCTGTGTAGATCAATTAGATGTTTTGTTTAGTTATTTATTGGAAAACAATTTTACATTTAATACTGATTTAACGAAAATGATGTTTCAATCTCAAGTTCAAATAAAGAACCTAATTGCCTTTATTTCAAAATAAATTCAAAATAAATTCAAAATAAATTGAATATAAAAAGAATATATTAAATTTATCTATACAAAATGCCTACGATACCAGAATTGCTCGCCGAATACATTTCTCAGTTTGATGAAAAAGAAAAAATAGCTTATGATATTGCTATCGAATATTTGGGTTCTTCTTTTAATTTAGAAAAGAGCATCGGCTTTCAGGATTGGTTGAAAAAAAAAGCTAAGTAATATATAACAATAATGTCTCAAATAAAAAAACATCAAGGAAATGCGGATAAAGCCAATAAAGCAACGCAAGAACTATTAAAAAAAGCCGGCCCTCACATAAAAACATTACAAAAAAGTATTGAAAAAACCAGCGAAGCATGGACAAATGCCGGACAAATGATCGAAAAAATAAGTAATATGAACGACGACGAAGCAGCACAGCTTATATCAGCAAAACTTAAGACGGCGACAGATATAATGCTCATAGTTTTAGACCGATTAAAAAATGATCCAGAATTACAAGAAGAAACTAAAAAACTTTTTTGTTTATTCGGCGAATCTTTAAAAGAAGCTATGATGATTATTACCGAAACAATAGTGGAAATGGCCCCACCAGCAAGCGAGGCTTTAATAAAAGCATTAAAAACCACGGTTCCTCTTCTTAACGCGGCTATTATTGCTTCATGGGGGACTTTACAAGAGATTGCTTTTACTGCATGTCCCCCATGTGCTGCCGTTTATAATTTAGTAGATACGGGTGGAAAATTAATAACTCAATTCGGATTTTTAATGAGTAAAGTCAACGATTCGGCGGCTTCGGTAAGTGAAATGGGAAGCGCTGGTTTAGGTGTTTTTACTAAAAAAACACCTGCGATTGAAAAAATCATCAATAATTTTGGCGAAATTATTGAACATCTAGCAAATTTAACCGATGTCATGGCAAACGCCACAAACATTGAAAATAAATTACAGAAAGGTGGTAAAAAACATACTCGAAAAAGGCGACAGAAAAAAGGTGGTAATTTATCCAGTATGAAAAAATTAATACCTCCTCCAACAAAACCAATCCCCATCGAGCCATCTTTTAGCGATGTTTTGTCTGCTTGGGGTGTTGTAGGATTTGCACCCTTTGACATATTTAATCTCCAAGAAGAGGCAAATAAAAGAAATGCCCAACTTCAAAAAGATCTGGCGTGGCTTGAAACACATGTCCCTAGTGAAAATATTCAGGACGTCGAATATGCTGTCGGTATTACTAAAAATTATATGAACAAACCAAAAAAAGGCGGGAAACATAAAAAACATAAAAAACATCAAAAACGCAAATATAACAAAAAAAAAACAAAGAAAACAACACTAAAAAAAAAGAACCGCGCGTCACGACGACGAATTACCATTAAAACCCATTAAAACCCATTAAAAAGAAATAACACATAAAATATATACAAATTTAATTATATATTTTATATTTAATCAGTATAAGATTTGCCATTATAAATATAATAATCCTCATACTTATCAGCATTTTCTTTTTCTTCCTCGTCGTCTTTGATATCTTCATTTTTCATGCTATTTGACATGTCCTTTGTATCATCTTTAGGATTGCCTACATTAATATCATCAACCTGTTTATTATCTAACTCATCTTTGTTTACATCGGTTTCTTCACCTTTTTCTTTATTATTTAACTCATCTTTGCTTTTTCCAAATCCAAAAAGCGATTTCCAGTCTGAGAAATTTACATTTTTAACAGGCTTTTCTGGTTTTTTTTCTTTTTTTTCAAGTAACGAATCCGCCATTTTACCTTTTCTGATAAATTTTGTTCCAATTTCAGGAGTGTAATCGTCCTTGGTTAGTTTGACTTTAAGATTATTTTTTGTATTTTTATTTGATTTTAATTTGGCGAAAACATCATCGTCGCTGTCACTGTCGTTATTTTCATCGCTCTCCGTGCTAGCATTTTCTTTTAATTCAATCTTGCGCTTATTTTCCTCAATCTCTTTCTTTAGTTTGCCGAGTTTCTCCTCCATATGTTTTTTTTGGTCAATGTATAAATCTTTACATTGGAAAACAGTGACAAACTTTCTTGCGACAACTTCCAAATTTTTGTAACATATTTGATTGTCTGCCCAATAATTAAATCCGTCGTTTGTTTTGCTATATTTCATTAAAACCACTCCTTCGGGTGTAGTTTCTAGAACACTGTTATTATCGCAATTTATTGTTTCAGTATTATCATTTGTTACATCGTCTAATTTATATTTTTCTGTGTAAATTTCTTTTTCTTCTTCTTCTTCTTCTTCCTCAAAATCTTCCATTTCCTTATTAAATTTTTCAACCATAGGTTTGTGAATAAAAAAGGCTACAAACCAGGTTGGTAGACATATTAATACTGGTATGAAACTTAACATAATAAAAAAAACCTGTCCGTTATTTAAATTCGTCGGTTGTTCAGAGTAAACATCGTTAATATCAGAACAAAAAATTTCATCCATTTTATTCTATAGTAATACTATATTTTTAAGTTACTTTGTTATCATGCTTTTTCTAAGCGCCATTAAATCTTTAATTTCTTCACTTAAATCCGGAACTTTTATTTTAATATACGATTTATTACTATTATTTGGATGTAAACATACTAAAAACATCCCAGTTATCTTTTCGCCATAATTTTTTTCAAGCATATATTTATAAGTATTTAATTGTAGCGAATAATGCCAATAATTTGTGTCGGGTAAATGCGAAATACAATCTGTTGTTGCCTGTTGCCACCTATTGTCTTTTTTAATATTTTTACATCTCTTCCAATCATATATAAGCAATGTGCCGTCTGGATTCCTAAATATCATATCTATAGAACCAGCCAGTTTTAATTCTTTGTCCCAAACCATCATTTCTGTGCGATAAGGTTCTAAATGTTTTCCAACTTCTTCTTCAAACTGTTCAAAATATTGCCATTCTACACAGTCCTCTTCTACTTCGATATCCATATCATTGTAAAAACACTCAATATCATAGTGCATTTTGGTTCCTGCTTTTGAAGCTTCCTCGCCGTTTTTCGTCCATCCCGCTTTGATTTCTTCTCTGGTTTGCCCGAAATATTTGCTTTGAGACCATTTTTTAGAATTCATCATATTTGTAATAATTTTATCGGCATCAAAATGAGGAAAATGGGAATGATTCCAAGTTGTTACCGACATAAAATCAGAATCGCCGTCGATTGTATATATATGAGGACCTTCATCAAAATGTATATGTGAATCTCTTTCGTGCGGAAATTTCTTCGCGAGATACGTAGGAGGTTCCATTGTTTTTATTAATGTAAATAAATTATATTAATAAATTTAATCAATTTTTTACCAAGTCGATAAAGCTGTTCTTTTCCATTCAGCATCTCCCTCTTCGCCGTCTTTGATACAAACATATATATGATTATCATCAAACGTTATTGTCCCCCTTTGACCTTTTGATTTACTTGTTGTTGGTTTGTAGGATCCACTGATCGAAAAGCCACCGGACACACCTATATCTCCAAAAATACTTAACAATGTTTTATTCCCCCCTTGATAAGAGCTTTCATTAAAGAAAGCTATTCCGCTAGCAAACGCACCCTCCGTTGGATTGCCGTTATTATCCCTGTTTACCACGAGCGATGAAACACCCACAACATCATTATTTCCAGCAAAAAATTGTCCATTAATCCTAATGTTATCAGTCACATTTAAATGTTTTACACTTAATGATGTTAATCTTAAGTTGGTTGTCATTTATATTTACTAAATACTATATATTTATATAATTATTTAATAATATTTTAATTAATGACGTTTTGATGGGTTTCAACCTACAACTTTGTAAATAAAATATACCCCTATTATAACAATGACATTTACTACAGATATTTCGTTGGATATTCGAAAAAATGGTGATTTCACAAAACAAAAAAAAAAAGTCCAAACAAAGGCATATTCTCTGAATTGTTTTAGATGTTATGGAAATCATGAATTTGGAGGTATTAATAGAACTATTACTAGAAACCATTATGTTATGACATTATGGTTTGAAGAAGAAACAAACCTTATTTATTTTATTAAATTTATAAAAGACGAATCAAATTTTCAAATCGAAATGGTTGGGTATGATGATTGTTTATTTAAATTAATTTATGCTTCTAGAAAATATATTACTTTTATGGAACATGAAATGGTAAAAAAATACATTGAAAACAAAAAAAATGAAAAAAAAGGAAAATTCAAAGATATTTTAGAAGAGATTCAAAAGTAACTTTTCTAAAGTTGAAACCGGTGTTTTTTTTCTTGATGGTGGTTTTACGTGGTGTTTCTTATGTGTGTGTCTTTTATGATGCTGTTTAACACGATGCTTTTTAGTATGGTGCTTTTTAGTATGGTGCTTTTTAGTATGGTGCTTTTTAGAACGGTGAATTTTAGGTTTGTGCTTTTTGGCATGTGTTTTTTTGGTATGACGTTTATTATGATGTTTTACGCGATGTTTTTTATTTTTTTTAGTATGACGCCAATGATGGTGTTTTTTATGTGCTTTTAAGGGTCCGCTTCCAGTATCACTTTTAACTTTAAAGTCTTCTTTTAATGTTTTTAATAGATTTTTTTCATTTGATTTTAATCCTAATATTTGATTCATATCATTTTTCGTTAATGTAGCATATTGTGTTTCTCCATTTTTAGTAACCGATATATTTGCTTTGTTGCCATCATAATCCGCTGTAATAGACTGGCTTGTTTCGTTGCCGTTTTTGATGGTTTTACGAGATTCACTGATTTTCATAAATACTGTCATCTTTATATTAATTTTATATTTTATTATTATAAAATGAATAAAACATTTGAAGATCTTATTATACCATTTTTAAGAGAGAAACTTATTTTACCATCCAAAATTATAAAAAAAGAGTCTGCTAAAAAAAAACATTTAGATGAGATTGTAAGTAAAACATTTATTAAAAATTATTTTGATAATAAATAAATAAATATAAAATTATATTTATTTATTATATATGTTTGGTATCGCAAAAAATAATAAAGGGAAAATAGAAAAAAATAAAAAGGTTAAAGAAGGAAAATGTCTTTTCCCATTTTCATATAAATGGAAAAGGCATGATAAATGTTTTCCAACCGAAAAAGGAGATATTTGCGCTACTTCATTAAGTGAAAAAAATACAAAACGCAGAACATTAAAAACATATGGTTATTGTACAAAAAAAAGAACACTTAAAATTAAAAAAAAAAAGTTGAAAATTAAAATTAAACAATCTAAAAAAATTGAACAAAATAACTTAAATACTAAATCAAATACACTCAACAAAAAGATGACGTTAAAAACAAACAAAAAATTAAAAATCAC